>Ga0209550_10002687_pt1 | contig 17105 bp, 13 predicted proteins | sample LauGreSuBDMM15SN_2_FD_187567 | JGI IMG/M metagenome (GOLD analysis project Ga0209550, IMG submission 187567) | Freshwater lake microbial communities from Lake Michigan, USA - Su13.BD.MM15.SN (SPAdes) (version 5) | ecosystem: Environmental > Aquatic > Freshwater > Lake | place: Lake Michigan...
TAAAAACGGGTGCACCTACGGCTTTCGGCGCCTTGTATGTTCTGGCCAAGGGTCTGTACCTTGGTGGGGGTGGCGGGGGCGGTATAGCAAAATAATCTCCTAGATCTCCCTGTTTCATAAGCTGCTGCGCAACACGGCCATTTAATCGTATACATTTCCCTGATCTTGGATTTACTATAGATCCAGGCGGGCAGGCCATTCCACTACCTTGATCTTCTATTTTTACTAGGCAAGCCCTTCGTAAAATTTCTTTACCGCTGGATGGCACATAATACGTGTGGGATCCAGCGACCATATGTAGAGTCCCTCCAGAGAGCGGCAGCGACTGAGCGCCACATAGGCCTGGCCGTATTCAAACGTACGGGATCCTACATCAATGAGTGCCGAATCCAGTGTAGCTCCCTGACTCTTGTGGATCGTAATCGCATAGGCTACTTTGAGTGGAATCTGTGATCGTCCGATCATATCGTGATCGGCCAGCCACCAATGGGCCCTGTCCACGAGAACCGGATCCGTAAAACCGAGGAAGCGAACCATGGGAAGACCGCCAGGGCTGTAGCCCGTCACGATGCCCCTTGATCCATTTACCAGTCCATGCTCTTGATTCATATTTGTCAAGAGCATGACTTGGGCGCCTACGCAGAGTTCTAGGGAGGGTGAATAGGGTGCATCGGCATCTAGTTTAGCGAGCCCCTTTTGAATTTCGGGATCTAGTGTACTGCTACCACTGGCTGCACCTGTCACCGTCTTGGCCTCGTAGGTGCGGCGTTCACCATCCAGAGCCTCCATGTTTTTCCGATTAATGGAGTCCACCTCTGCATTGCGAGTAAAGAGCAGTGTAGGGCGAATCTCATTCTCCTGCCACCCCAAGCCCTTCCGAGACTCCAGGATTGCCAGACTTTCTGGGGTCAAGGAACCCATGCGCGCCTCCGTTAGGATTCGTTGAAACACCGGATCCGTTTGCCTTACAATCTGGGTCAAATAATGGGATTCATCTAACAGCGAAGACCAAACGGGACTCTCAAAGACGTAATGAATCGTGTCTTTAGAGACCGGTGGGAGCTGACAGAAGTCACCTGCGAAGACGAGTTGGAGGCCACCGAATCGCTGATCTGGCTTGCGTCTGATGCGGCGTGCCACGAAATCCAGCTTCTCCAGAAAATCGGCCATCATCATGCTGATTTCGTCCACTATCAGTAGCTGAGTCATAACCCAACGACTTTTGGCTCTGCGATTCTTTTCAATGATGGCTGCGAGTTCATGGGGCGCCTCGCGACCGAGACCGACCCCTGCCCAACTGTGGAGTGTCTTGGCTCTCTTCGGGCCCTTGTCATCCGCATTCAGCAGGAGCGCGGCGCAGCCTGTCATGGCGGTTACAGCGACCCTAATCCCTTTGTTCAGAGCCCATGACTGTATGGCCCGAATCGTATGACTCTTGCCGGTTCCACCCGCACCCGTTAGAAATATATTACGCCCAGCAATCACTGCATCCAATGCTGCCTGTTGTCGTTCATTTAATTCAGTAGCCATCGTACTTGGTGATCAATAGCTTTCGTAGCATCCTCACCTTTTGACGGTTCGTTAAAATACGACAGAGGAAATAGGTCGCGGTCACCTCCACGTAACTTTATATAAGGCACTTTTGTGGCCTGAGGAGATTGAAATTGCAGTTTCATACAATCCCCCTCCCAATTGCATAGTTTATGGAAGTAAAACATAGTGTCTTCCGCTTTCCGATATTTTATAGTCGCGGGCCACCAAAGTTGTTTTTGAATTACTTTTTGAAAACAGAGATGCTGTGTCAGATAAACATCATCGTCGCTGTCAAATAATGTATGAAAATGAACACCGTCTTTTTGTGCTTGCTGTTTGTAGTTTTGGAATCCTTTCGTGATGGCCTGCGTATATTCCTCTAGCCAAAGTGCAATGATTCTGCTATTTGCCGGTGCCATGATAAACCAATTTTCAAACACGGGCCATCGCGGATCCGTCGTTTTGCCTTCAATGTAAAATCCAGAACACTCCGCTTTTGATTTAACACATTCGTTATAAATCGGATTAATACTCTGATTGAGTACGATGCTACTGTCTATCCATGTTCCACCGTGTTTTTTTAGAAGCCATAGTCGCATAAAATCGGCTTGATGTTGCTTGGAGAGTGCTTCTAAGCCTGGCGGTAGATCGGCGGGAGGACACCATTTCAGAAAATCGGCTTTGGTAAAGAATCGGACATCCCAATCATGGAGGATTCGGCGTGTTCTGGCTAAATTTAGTCGGCAAAGGTCCGGCATGGCTGCGGTATCCCAATGCGTCCACACAATCTTTGGGTTTATGTACGGTTGGAATGTGGTCCAAAGGCTGATGATGGCGATTATAATGATGCCAGTGATTACTAGAGTATATATAATCGGCATAGGATCCCTACACTATATCTTATATTTTTGGTGAGTAGATCCAAGGGTTGCGGGATCAGGGGTCCCGGCCCCGGTCTTAAAATTTGGAAGACCCGCGTTTGTATTTATTGTGTCAGAAGTATGCCGTAAACTTGACCCTTCGGCGGGAGGGTAGGATGCGTCCCAGGACCAAACAAAATCGCAGGATGTATCATCGGATGAGTGCAATGACAGAAACACCCACCGTCACAAATCCCATAGAAGTGGAGGCAATTCGCGACGCAGCGATAGCAAAGAGGCGCAAGCGGGATTCCGAAGAACCAATGTTGACAGCAAATCCCCACCGCTACGTCATATTCCCTATACAGTACCCTGATCTCTGGGCCAAGTATGAGGATCACGTGTCGGTATTCTGGCAGCCCAAGGAGCTGGATCTGTCCAAGGACATGAAGGATTGGGTTACGTTGACTGCGAACGAACAGCATTTTATTAAACGCATCCTCGGCTTCTTTGCGGGATCCGATGGCATCGTCATGGAGAACCTGGCGCTGCGCTTCATGTCGGAAATTCAGGTGCCGGAGGCCATCCAATTCTACGCAGTCCAGAATATGATGGAATCTATTCATTCTGTAACGTATTCACTGCTCATTGATACCTACATTGAGGATCGTGCGGAGAAGACGGAGGTGTTGCGGTCCATTCAGACGGTGCCGTGCATTCAACGCAAGGCCGACTGGGCTTTGCAGTGGATCAAGAGTGAGGAGGCGGATTTTCCCACCCGTGTCATGGCGTTTGCCGCCATTGAGGGTATCTTCTTTAGTGGTGCTTTCTGCTCTATTTTCTGGATCAAACAACGGGGTCTCATGCCTGGACTCACGGCCTCCAATGAATTTATTGCACGGGATGAAGGTCTGCACACGGACTTTGCCTGCCTGCTGTACTCCAAGTGCAAGCACCGGTTGCCGAAGACGAAGGCGCACAAGCTCATTCGGGATGCGGTCAAGATTGAAAAGGAGTTTATTACGGAGGCGCTGCCGTGCTCCCTGATTGGCATGTCAGCAGCGCGGATGTCGGAATACATTGAGTTTGTCGCGGATCGGCTACTGGTTGCGCTGGGATACGAAAAGCTATGGAAAACGGCCAATCCATTTCCGTGGATGGAGCGTATTTCACTGGAGGGCAAGGACAATTTCTTTGAGAAGCGCGTGACGAATTATGCGCTGGCGGGAGTGGGCATGGATGTGTCCAAAATGGAGTTTAAGCTGGATGAAGATTTCTAGGGGGCCAGGGCCCCCTAGAAATCTATACCTCACTCGCTCAACGCTCATGAGGTGAAGACTTTTGATATCTGCGGCCGTCTAAAATTCTATGGTTACCTTCGTTTCACTCAGGTACCGAAGACTCCTGATCTCAACGGAGTTGAGTTCATCATCCAAGGAGTCGCTTAGACACCGAAGATTTCTGATGCTTCAAAACAGGCATCAACCGAATAAACTTCTCATATCAGATCAATAACAATAAATTGAATTGTTATTGTTTTGTTTTAGTAGAGAATGTCACGATCTACTGCCGCCGTTTTTACAGGTCTTAACGGTCATAATGAGGACCGATACGAAGAAGAGGAGAAAGAACTGTCTGCTGCTCAAATTGCGGAACATGCGCGTATTCGTGCCAGTATTAATGCGCGCCTGGCAGCCCTGCAGGCAGAGGCAAAGTCCAAAAAGGGAACTGCAGCAGTTAGAGGTCCCCGAATTCCCAGCAATCTAGTCCCACGGATGACAAAAAAACAAAAACAGATCGCCGCGCTAGCGAAGAGAAGGGCGACACTGGCGGCCAAAGCAGCAGCTGAAGAAGAAGATGAAGAGGAGGAAGAGGAAGAGGCAGATGTAGAGGCGGAAGGAGGTGCTGGTGCTGGATCTGCCGCAGCAGCAGCTGTCCCTATGACCTCTGCAAATTATGTAGCAGCCGCAGCGGCCCGCTATGCAGCGTCTGGCTTACCTGCAGTTGCTGCTTCTAAAAAGGGGAGCGTGCGGTTTTTTAATATGGCAAACATGCGGAATGTTAATCATCGTGATAGCAGAGTTCTGATTAGTGACCGAGCTACTCGCAAAAGTACTACTAGAAAACCAGTGGTTCCCGATGTTAATATACGACGGAGTAGGCATGCTGGTAATGTGGCCGCTTTATTTGCTAAAATGAGTTCGTGGGCGGTCACCCGAGAGCCTGATTATCTTTCTCGGGTTCTTTCACACATTAAAACAGAGCCCCATTATTTGGACGCACATCTTACTGCAAAAGAAAAAGAAGTCTTGGAAACACCTGGTACCCTTGCGAAGTTAGAGAGGCAGGCGGCGTTAGTGAATAAGGAATAGGTAATTAGCTACGTTTTTTTGGCCAAGCAGCAAGAATCTCAGCCTCTTTTTCCTTATCAAAATCTTTATGAAGAATTCGGAATCGCAATGTGATATGACGGGTTGGGAAAAAACAGATGCCGCCCCCGCCAAACTCATCATCATCCGGATCATTTGGGTCGCTTGGACTGTACACAGAGGTATCCTCTCCTTCTATCTTTTCGGTTATTTCGATATGATAGTGGGCAAGCCGTTTTAGATGAGTCGTATTTCCTTCAACATAATCGGTGGCGTAGACAGATAATAGGCGTTGTTGCGGCAAACTCTCTTGCGAGTCATAGAAATAACCATCAAATATTATACTGGACTCGGTGAATTCTAGAACTTTACGACAATAAGGTCCGCTTGAAGAACCTGGTTCCCATACATAACGGATTTCATCATCCTCAGGATCTGCCATTTCCAAGTTAGATGTATTATCACCTTAGACCTGTTCTACTTAACTAGTGACCTACACTCATCTCTATTCTGTTATTTCAACGTGATAGACGGCGATTTGTTTGTCTCCTTTTTCGTCCCTGCTTTTTTGTTTTATGTCTCTTTGATCCGCCACCTCTTGCAGCCATAGCTGCGGTCCACGCTGCCAATGCTTCTGCTGCAGTCGGACGTTCATGACGATTATATCTGAGCATTCTACGAATAATATCATGAAATGGCTGTGTTTCATCATCATCAAATCTTAATGAAAGTTCAGTGGGGGGAGGAGGAGGCCTTGATTCATCGTCGTCATCGTCGTCATCGTGTTTTGGCACCGCCCAGCGCAAAATTTCTGGAGGTGGTCCACCCCACTTGGATCTGGTTGTTTTTTCGTGGATTGGTCTACGAAATAATAGTGCATAGAGTGTCGCGCCCATGGCAAATACATCTGCTTGCATATAACTTGTAAAGCGTTCCCTGGTATGAGCTGCTAACTGCGCTGCGGTTATTGGTTCAGGTGGGGGTGGTGCTTCTTCTTCTGCTGCGGCTGCCGCTGCTGCAACAGGTGGCACCGGTCTATCTGGCACAAAGTACGGGGATCCATTAAAAATTTCAGGTGCCATGTATTGAGGTGTGCCACCTGCGGGGTCGCATTTAAATGAACCGTCTTCGTGAAACACACATGCTAATCCAAGATCAAAATACTGTGCTTGTCCATCTTTTATCATAATATTTTCCGGTTTTATATCACGATGCACTACATTTTTTGAATGCAACGCCGCTAATCCATTTAATAAAGAGTGGGATATTTCCCGATACTGCCGTACTCTGCCCCTCTCTGCGTTTATCAGTTGGTTTAACGGTGCTCCATCTAGTTTTTCATAAATAATATGCGGTTCAGAGCCTATATCTGTGTCCGTTACGTATAACATTGATGCTAAATTTTTAATAGGAGCATTTATGTTAACACCAACATTTTCATCAATATATCTTGTCAGTTTGGCCTTTAATGGCGCATTATTAGTAATAAGAATTCCTGTCATACACATCACAAACGGATTGCATTCCTCGTGTCCAAACATGTGTGAAATAGCTGCATGGGCTGCGATTTCATCAAATAATAGGGGCATCTTTAGTTTTCCCCGCACCACTGATTTTAAAACAAAGTGCTTGAGGCCCGTGGGCTCCAACCTTCCATCAATAACAGTTAGTTCTCGTACGACTCCCTGTGAACCGCTGCCCAGTGTGCACCCAATCATGACCTTAATGGGCGGGCTGCCTGCGACTTCAGACAATCTTATATCAAAAATGGCTCCATCTAATGCACTCATCTTATAGTATTGGAAGAATTAAATCTCCTAGAATACCATCCAAATATCTAAACGAGCTGTGACTAGTCCGGGTCCCATTTCAACGAATCCATAGGTGTTCAAATATCCTTACGGTTTTAAATTTACATTTTCTTTTGGAAAAACGGTTATGTTTTTTAAATCAATATATTTTTTGAGTTTATCTATACTATCATTTTCTATATCAAACGTAATGAATTTAGCGCTTGGTTCTGTTGAGAAAAATGTTTCTATGTTATAATAATGTCTATTAAATAGTTCAATCAATGCTTCATCTGATTTATCAGTAAGTATATCGGGACTATATTTATAGAAACGTTCATTGTATTCATACCATTTTTTAAATGATGCCAATAGTTTTTCTGGATTTCGTTTGTTCAAAATAAAAATGGAATCTCTATTTTCATAATATAGCTGTTTATAATCTGTTATTTGTGGCCAATATGCATTAATCGGATCTATGCAAATATCCATTTGTGTTATGCAATCCGTGTTTTTAAAACCAGATAACAAAGGTAAATTATTTTCTTTATTATTTTTAATAATCATTCCTATATATTTACTACCCTTCATCCAATGATAACTTTTGTATCCTAAGTTGGTAAATAATTGTTGAAAAGAACTAGTGCCTGACTTTGGAAAACCAACTAGTATTATCATTATAAAATGATAATATTATTTTTTTAATGTTTTCTAATCAGACCATGTATCGTACTCGGCATCCCAGGATACCTTCGTACCTGGACCTCGCGGTCCAGTTATCGTAATCGTCTTTTTGTGCGACAAAAAGACTCATACTCTACATGGTCTTCGCAGACCATGTATCGTAATCAACGGCCTTTCAGGCCGCACCTATTCACGCGTCCGCCTTCGGCAGCCACGTATCATAGTTGTACTCTAACTGGACCTAGCGGTCCAATTATCGTAATCAAAATCCGTCTCTGTTGCCCAGCCTACAACAGCATACCCATCTACCGTATACGTGTGGCTGCCACCCACTACTAAATGATACACCTGTGTATCCGCTGACATTGGCAGCGGCTCAATCTTTGCAACTGAACGGGGGCCTGTAATCGTCTGCAGCGCGGTGCCCAGTTCCAGTTTTTTAATACGATCCGGATTGACGCCCGTCATGAGACGCTCCTCAGTGGAACCGTCTCCATGAATGATGGTATGTGTTTTTCCGTACATGACTCTTTTAATGGCATCAGGGTCAGGACAGTAGAACTTGCGATCTGCAGCAATGTGAGGATGGTGAGTCGTTGTTGTGTGTTCATCGTTGAGGCGACAGACTTTACTGTCTCCTAGCAGGGGGCGGTGGAGAGCCAATACCGGATTGGCTTCACCAAAGGCACCGACCACTAGATCTCCAACCACTACATCTTCAATAGCCTTTGTGGTACCGTCCGCCAAGGCTACGGGTGTGCCCGCAATGAAGCAGCCCAGAATTAGATCATCTGTAACGGAACTGCAAGAATTACTGATTGTAAGTGATATCGTGGAAAACCACCAATCATCACCTGGAATATTTGGGATAACATAAATCACAAAAACTCCCCTTGTAACAGCTGGATCGTCTACGGAGGGAAATAAACCAAGATAATGAGCATCTATTTCTACAGGATCTTGATTTGAGTCAACCATTGTTACTGAATACGTTGTTGCATTGCAACTTTCGGGAAAATAGAGTACCCAGGCGTAATTATTTTGATAGTTTGTTGTATTGATCGGGGGTGGTACTGTTGGCGTACCAACTATAATTTCTGATAAAAATACTTCAATACCTGAAAGATCAGTCGGACCTGTATAGGGATTTGTAACGTTAATATAGTATGCCAATATTTCACCTGAAAGATCACATACAGGCAAACATGCGGCCGTATTGCAGCAGCCGGGTATTGTCACGGTGTTACCACTGCCTGTGAGTTGAATAACATAACCTCCGCGACCCACCTTGATATCCTGCCAAGTTCCACTGTCATTGGGATTAAGGCCTTTACTAATTGACGCTGCTAGGATTCGTGATCTAAGTTGCCGGAGACGTTCCGTACTAGACCGATCAATAGATGACATTCTACTGATAGATCTATATTATGTTTCAGTTTATTTTGATGTTCACAACGTCTTTGCAGATCATAGCCAAAATTGGTTGTGAAAGTCTCATGCGATGTAGACCACAACCGCCGTCACATTATCATGATCAGTACCGAAGAGTTCAATTCCTTTCTTCAGGGCTGCTGCCATGAGAGCCGCGACGGCTGCGTCGGCATCCTGAGTGGACAAGAACTCAGGTTGCCTTACAATCGCCCTCACCTCATCTGGGAGCATAGCATCCCAGAGGCCATCAGAGGCTACGACAATAGCTCTTACAGTTCCGGCAACATGTGGCTCCGCGGTTACAATAGATGGCATAGCAGAGACTCCATGGGGCTTCATGTTCAGATCCCCTAGAGCACGCGTTATGCCCAGCTTTTCACCACGATGGCCACAGACATAAGAGGCCCAATCGCGGCGCACATTACAGAAGGAGTGACCACCTGCAGGATTGGGTGCGAATGTACCATCCACAGCTGCTATAAAGACAGGATTGCCTAAACCGGATAGAGGTGCAAAGCGGAAATGTGTTTCTGCAGTGGCCGTGGCGCGAATTCGCGTCCACTCTTCCAGGCTGCAGGCACTGTGATCCCTTCCAAGGGCCACGCATGGCTCGGCATCAGAATCAAAGACCCACGCCTCTGAATCACCTACGTGGCTAACGGTGCAGGTGCCGTCCTCTGAGATTTGCAGTAGGGTAGCGGTAGTGCCGCTAGAGGCACCGGCAACCTTGAGAACTTCTGCATCGGCTTGAGCAAAGAGTGCTGTGGTATCGGTTGTTGTTGGCGATTCAAAGGTGGCCTTTGCCGCCGTGGCTGCAGCCAGTCCATGAACTCCGTGACCATCCAGCATAGCCACCGTACGTCCATTTATGCAGAATGCATCCTGATTCTCCTTGTTGCGGCTTCCGCCGATATGCGTTGCGCCTGCTGCTGTGACTTTTGCCATTGTTGCTATTCTGAATTCAACTATCTTTGTTGAGTTCACGATGGATTGCTATCGTGACCTTTTGCGCCTTCAAGTTTTAATTACTGGAGGGTTCAAAGACAACGATCTCACAGGTCTCTGCATCAGCTTCACAAAGCTCATCAGTGATATCATCCGTTAGGCATAAATAGGAATAGATAAAAATAGTCGTACTATTTTGTGACGTTTGAACCGGCATAAAATAGTCGGGATTGTCACCGATCACGCAGATCTGATTGGCTGGCTGGGAACCGACCTCATCAACCGCTTGGCGGAGCGCTTCCATCTTGCCACTGCTGTCATCCCCCACAATGATACGCACATGATCATCGGACCCCAATAGGATGTTACGAAAGAATCTGACCTTTTCATCGGAGGTGCGGAGAGTGCGCGGCTCCATTTTGATAAGGGGTATACGGTCGTGTGCCTAGGGTCAAATTTAATAGCGTCTGGTGGAACGGCGACCACGACGACAATTTTTTCTAGATTTTTTGAAGCGACTGCCACCCACTTTAGCAACGATAGGATATTTTTTCCGGCCATCACTCTCATATTTATCCAGGGCAGACAACGGAATCTTTAGGGTTAGACCTTCAAAGTTTACTAAATATCCTGATAAATTTCGGATGTTTTTATATTGACGAATGCCTCTGCAGTATGCACCCGTAATTACTAATTCTGTATTTGGAGGCACTGTTTTACTAAATGGTTGGGCGCCCTCCCTATTGTGTGTGTGAAACTCCGCTGGATCGTCGCATATAATTTTAAGCAAAGTACCGTTTGGATAACGGAATTCTCCTTCTTGATCTAGGGTCGCACAGGCGTCGCTATCGGCACCTCCTTCATTCAGCGCGTCCCGCGTCCATGTTTGCATTTATTAGGGTCCTATAAAATATTTATCATAAAAGATGAAAATGGGAATCAATTCACTGACCTAAGTAGAATGCAAAATGCGAAGCCTTGCTCCTTCTGCGGTGATGGTACTCATGTGGAGTGGCACTGTCCAGAACTCGTGGCACCTATTCGGGATACGGGAATGATGAAGCCTCCTGCTGGTACTCCGATGAGTGGCGGGGATGATGACAGCATAAAAAACTTGAACCACTGGTTGCACTTGTTCACAGTGCACGAAGATTCAACCAAGACACTTGAATCAAAATGGATTGCGCTATTTGTTTCGGAGAAATATCAGAGACGACGGGGCGCACCGTGATGACGTGCAAGCATGAGTTTCATCTCAAGTGTTTGGTCACATGGCTGCAAAGGGAAGAGGGAGCTGGCACCTGCCCCTGCTGCCGCGCCGAACCAGGAGAAATGGAGCAGATCAGCCACTCTTCTTCGGACTCGGACTCGGACTCTGATTCGGGATCAGAAGATGATGAGCCGGTGACAGAGGTTACAGATCTCATGAGGGCAGCTGGGGCTAATAATGTGGAGGAGATCCGCAGACTTGTGGATGCAGGGGCCTCACTGGACGCCAAGGACAGTGAGCTTAGGACCGCCTTGGTCTGGGCCGTTCGTCATTACTCTGCAGCTGCGGTAGATCTCCTTATTGAACTCGGTGCTGATGTTTGTTCTCTGGCCATTCTATGCCCAGACAACGAAGATCCTGAAATGACGCCCGAATTTGCACTCCACGGAGCCTGTCACTATGGTAGCCTACCCTGCATGCGCTACCTACTGGATAGTGGTGTTAGCGTTCATTGTGAGGCCGCAGGGGATGGGGTCAGTCCCTTGACTACCGTCATACGGTCAGGAGAGGATGAGGACACTATGGAGGATGCTATTAAGTTTCTTATGGAGCGGAAGGCGGATCCTCATCGTGTGGACCCCACGGGATGGAATGCCTTCATGTGGTTTGCGGAATACGATATTGCGGCTCCGTATATCATGCGTTTCATGGCACCGCCCTCACAGTCGGAGGCGATGAAGACTGCTGCTGCACGACTCATTCAGACCACTTGGCGGCACAGGCAGGCTGTGAGAGAGAGTGCCGGCATTCTAGCTGGCCTCAAGTTCACTATAGTGAATGATTCGGTCCCTGTTGTTGATAATTGGTTCATGGGTCGCATGATGCAAGTTACTTAGTGCGCTTCACGGTGCGTCTGGTGGATGGATTCAGAACCTTTTTGAAAGTGGAATTACGTTTACGGAGGAGACGATTTTTGTGGGAGTGGCGACGATGGCGGGAGCCGCCCACCATGCTATCATCATTTACAGCATCAAAAAATTCTTCTTCTTTGGATTCAGCAGCATTTTCAGGTTTAAATTCCGTGGAGGCTTGCGCCCTTGCGGCGGCTTTTATTTTTGCAACTCTATTTTGTAAAGATTCTGATTTTTGGGGGCCGGCGAACTGTGCTGCAAGATTTCCTCTGTTCCGTGGTGTGTTCAACGTAGCTGCAATCACTGGAGGGTGTACTTGAGTCTGATTCCCAGACGGTCGCGTAGAATTTACGTCAGATCCTAAACTAGGAGATGAACTCACGTGTGCGGCGGCAGCCTCAGCACCCGCACCGCCTATATTAGAAGAGGGGGGAGGAGAGGATCCACTTGAAGAATTGGCTGCCTCGCAAGAAGGATCAGATACTTTTACTAATTGGGTTCTTAATTTACGTTCAAATCCAACGTTACTTACATATTCAGCTTTTAAATTATTCCAAGCCGGATTATCTTCTGTAATATATGCATAGTTTTGACCTGTGGCATTTGCAAGGCGAACTTTATTACAATCTGTTGTAATAATATACCAGGATATTGCAAATTCAGTGCTTTTTGCCTTAATTAATACATCTTTGCCTTTTTGTTCATATGCAACATAGTAAAGTTGGTCACTATCTTTTCTTTTAACTGGAGTTCCTGGGGGCCATGCCTCAACAGCTATAGCATTTTGCAGAGTATCCCATTGTGTATGAAGATTTAACGCTACTTCTCTTAATACATAAAAATTTTCTTCATATTTCATTGGTTCATAGTGACCACCGCCAATAGCTAATAATAAATAATATTTTTCATTTTCTTCAGAATCATTCCATAATTGAACCGCAGATTGGACAGGTGTCATAACACCATTTACTTCGCCTATATATGCGTTTTGAAGAAATAATACTGATATATTTAATGTTTTACATAACATTTCAAGAGTTTCTGTGTATATATATTTTTCTATACCTGGTAAATTTAACTCCATAAAATTGTTTACGACACGATTAAATTTGTCTTCAAAATTTTCAGGTGCTGGATAAAACTTTCTCAATTGTTCTTTAGTATTTGTTAAAAGATGTGGGAAAATATGCGTACGACATAGCTGTGCAAATATCTTTCTATTTTCGGCGGTATTTTCACGAAAATTTTCACATGTCGCTTCTAATAATGCATGAACACCACAATCTCCATTGGGAAGTGCAAAATAACGGTCAAACTTAAAAACTGTTGATAATTTTTCAGCATCTGGTGCGTTTTTATTTAAATCAGATAAAGGGGGACTCATACTAAGTGGCTCAACTTTAACATTTTGATATAAAGTTCCTATTAATGTATTTAGTGCATCTATTGATGGACCCGCAAGGAACTCTCTAACTGGAGCTTGGATATTTGCTTCAAGTGTATCTAGAGAGTTAAGTACTGGAGCTGGTACTGGAGCAGCACGGGGAGGGGGAACACGCTCTTCAGCGCCACTACGAAAGTTTGCAACTCTTGTTTTTTGAATTGGCGGCTCAGTATTAAATCCACTTAAATTTTCATCAGGATCTTCTGACTCTAATTTTGCACTAATCTTTACCAAAAAAGATTCATCAGATATTTTAATTCCTTTTGTATGATCTATTTTATTTGTTTTTAGAAGAACTAGTGCAGTATTTTCTTTTTTATTTTGGCAAGCATAATAAAAAGCTGTTTTATTTTCTTTGTCAACAGCATTAATATCAGCACCCTTTGCTAATAAATTTCTAACTATATTAGTAAGATCGCCGGCACTTGCCAACATTAGCGGGGTTATTCCCTTGGTATTCGCAGTATTAATATAAGGCGCATGATTTGCAGTAACTATTGGATTATTTAAGATTTGTAATGCCACTGCGGGTAAGTTATTTTTGCAAGCCAAGGCTAGAGCCGTATGGCCTTCATCATCTTTAACTGTTAAATCTGGATTTTTATTTAAATATTCTATAGCTTTATCTTCTTTACGACTAGATATAGCACACAAAAGTAATTCACCATACGCAGCATTGCAATTTTCTACTTTATTACTGACTGAAGAAGAGCGCGGCCGAGTAGTTGCCGCCGTAGCCACCGTATGGGGATCCTTCTCCCTCAAAGAAGACTCTGGATCTTCCACCTGCTCCACCGTTCTAAATAGTGGTGATCTTGTTATTTGTGGCATAGGTACCCTCAGAGAAGGTATAATGAATATGCGAGGACCCGCTTGGGTACGGGCTTCTTTTGCCGCATCAATAATCTCTTTAATCATTAGTAGTAATTGTTCTCTAGTTAGTGAATTATTTATTGTAGCTTGAGCTATCGCTTCATCTATTGCATTTATTTCTTTTTGTATCAAAAAATCACCTTTAAATGATGGGATATTTGGATGATTATCGTTACCTAGGACACATATCACCAAGTCTTCAACAGATAATGTTTCAAGTAAATATTTGATTTTTGCAGTTAAGCATGTTTGATATACATTTAAATTATTATTTTTATAATTGGTTAAAAATTGTCCAAAATTATTATTATTTATCATTTGTGGAAATTTATCATAGCTCTCTATTAAATCTGTTTTAATAATAGGAATACGTACGGTAGATAATTTTGATAAAATAATTGAAGCTTCGGTATCAGTTATTTCACTCACAAATATATCAATATTTCCAGGAAATGTATCACCATTGTCAATTTGACTTAAATAATTATATCGTTCTCCTTCGTAAATATTTAATTTTTCATGTAATATTTCGGTAACAGTGTAATATCGCATGCCAGGTTCCGAGTTTTCTTGAAACTCTGAGTCTATTTTATATAAGCTTTTTAACATAATTGTAATAATATAAAGTTTAAAAAAAGGAACGACGAATAAAGGATCCGTTGGAAATTTATTGTAAATGCCTTCTTTGAAACAAAATGTATTAATCTGTCCAGCTACCTTGGATTCAATTCCAGCATTAATCATTTTATCATATATAGTTTCGCCTAAAAATTCTATTTCACTAGTTAAAAATAAATTTAATAGCTCAAATCTATTGTCTTTTGTCATTCCTTCTAAAAAATCAGTGGGGATTTCATCTTCCTTTGGTCCACCAAAGACTCCTTTAACACGATTAAATACTCCAAAAACGCGCTGTTCAAATAATTTTTTTCTGTATTTTGAAGCTGGATTATCATCTTCTTTTGTTGTATTTGAAAATATATCATAAGACATTGTTGTAGATAAACTACCACTATATTCTGTATCTAATAAAATCATCGCTAGGAAATATGCAATATTGCCTACTTGCTTTAAAGTATATTTTTTATTTAAAATATAAATTTTATTAATATAATAGGTAAAATAAATAAATGTTCTATCTAATATTGTATATGGTATTTGTGGTGAGTAAATATCTTTAGCCCGCGTAAAATATTTATTCCAAAATAATACATTTTTTTCTATTTCATTATATTGAACAATAGCTGGAGATCGCTTTATATCTATTCCCGCTGCTGCACTAGCTGGGAGCAACGGACGCACCGCCGCCGCTGCGGCTGCGGCGTCGACCGAGGCGGCCACGGGCGCGGCGACGGCGCTCGCGGCGGTCGCCGCTGCTATCACTGATGGCGGCAATAGCACCTGTGGCAGCGGCTCTGCAGTAAGTATATTATCTTTTATGTTATAATAATTGTTATAATAACGATACCGATGAATTGGATCATAAAACTTATTGTTTAATGTTAAACTATCACATAAATAATTAATTGCTGTTGGAATTGTTAAGCGTTTTTCTGGATTTATATTTAATAATCCTTCAACTACTTTTATTATAATGCATAATTCTTTGTATTGTTGATCAAAATTATTGTAGTCAAAATTTATATCTGGACAAGAAAATCTCTCTTGATTACTTGATTCTAATTTATATTGTCTAGGAAATATTTTTTTTAATAGTTCTTCCCCTACTGTTTTATTATTTTTAGTTTTTCCCTGCAGTTCTAGCACACCAATCTCCGCATCAAAAACTTTTTTTAATGCTATATAAAATGTTCCACCCTCCTCTTCATTTTTTGGATAACCTTTTTGAATTATTATACGTTTTAATAATATTTCAAGGTTTATTTCTTCATATCTTTGTTCAATATCTGTCCAGATTGTTTTCAACTTAAATTTATAATCATTTTGTACTTTTTCTCTTTTAAAAAAAGGTAAATTTCGATCTCCAATAAAAGGATATGATTTTGTTAGTAGCCAATAAATTAGGACTCCAACACCCCACGAATCGTTCGCTTTCCAGGATTCTACAGTATTTTTTATTAATTCTTGTCTTTGTTTTTTTGGAAAATCAACGGTATCTTTTATCTTTGAGATTATTTCTTTTAATAAATGTTCAGGTGCCGTGTACTGAGCTGTGCCAAACCAATAATCTTGTTTCACATTATTTTTATCAATATATTTTGCTAAACCAAAATCATTAACCCAGATTTCACCAGTTTTTGAAATTAAAATATTTTGGGTTTTTATATCTCTATGTACAATATTTAATTTATGCATAACATTATAGCCATTAAGTAGTTGCAGTATTACATCAAAAAGTGTGTCCCAGTTAAGAACAGGATTTTTGTTGAAAATACTATCTAATGCAGTTTCTGCTTGTGCCATAATTAATGCCGGTAATTCAAATAGCTTCTCATTATTTTCCTTACGTGTAGAAACACCAATCATAGGTACAACATTAGGTAATCTTTTCAAATACTTTAAAATTGCAATCTCATTTATAACATCTTTTATGTTTAATATTTTATCGAGCGCATATTTACTTACTACAGTTGGAAATAAACCATCAAAATTCTCAACCAGTTTTTCTAATTTTACAGCGCCCTGCCCCCCTTGGCCAATATCCTTAATAAATAGTCGGTTATCAATATTTTTCAATATTCCTGTAAGAGGTAGACAACTTTCAAGTAAATTGGGATCTACCTTATCTTTTAGCTCTGCTACATTCATTCCAAATAAATATGCTGATAGCCACTGTTTTAATGATTGAGGATATGTAAGCACATTATTGCTATTTGGGGGTAAAAATAATTTTGATAAATAAATTTGTGACGTGTGGGGTATAGATAATTGATTTGTAATAAAAAAAAATACAGAAAGGGGTAAAATTATTTTATTTGCAATTAAATGAAAATTAGGATGCATATAATTTAATATATTATTGCTCGTAAATGCAATTGATGTATTAATATTTGTAAATGCTAATTTGCGTGATTGGTATATTGATGCAATAAAT
>Ga0209550_10002688_pt1 | contig 17104 bp, 17 predicted proteins | sample LauGreSuBDMM15SN_2_FD_187567 | JGI IMG/M metagenome (GOLD analysis project Ga0209550, IMG submission 187567) | Freshwater lake microbial communities from Lake Michigan, USA - Su13.BD.MM15.SN (SPAdes) (version 5) | ecosystem: Environmental > Aquatic > Freshwater > Lake | place: Lake Michigan...
AAAATAGGAATAATGTTTATATTCTGTACAGCACTCCAAGTAAATGCTTATGATTTAGACCAACTAGAAGCAATTTTTAAGTCCACACGACTTACTGAACTCCCTCAAATTGCAGTAAATTTAAGTGCTAGAGGTAGTATCCTCCAATCAAAAGGACAATACAAAGAAGCTATTGACCTCTATACTCAGTCTTTGCACTTACGTGATAAACTTGGACTTAGCAAAACTTCAGGATACGCAACTGTTTTGTTTTTAAAAACAATTGCTCACCACAAAACTGGTGAATCTTGCACTGCCATGGGAAACATCAACGAGGTGATAGAAATTTATAATTTTCTCGGCAAAGATGCAGAAGCTAAAATGGCAGAGGAAGAAGGATTAAATGTTTATAAAAAATCATGCCAAGGAGATTTACTCACCCAGAATTGATATTTATCCCCCGTATATCCCTTAAGTAAGGGAACTCTTCCCTTACTCTTTTTAACTCATCCATTGAAAATGAAACTTCTAATACATCTTGGGACTCAGATTTTAGAATAGTTTCCGTTCCCAAGGGAGAGAAAAATCCACTGTATCCATTGTGAGAGAGCTTTTTAACCTTTCCCGCAACACCCACTCGATTGACCCCAATTGTATAGGCTTGGTTTTCAATAGCCCTAGCCTTTAAAAGTGCCAACCAGTGGTGAATTCTAGTAGATGGCCAGTTACCTATCACGGTGAAAAGATCTGTCTTCCCAACACTAGCTCTAAATACTTCTGGGAATCGGAGATCATAACAGACCAAAGGAGTGATATTTACACCCCTCCATGAAAATGTAAGTACTTCACTGCCTGCTGAAAAATATTGATCCTCTCCCGCAAAAGAAAATGGATGAATTTTTCTATACCTCCAAAAATTTCCTTCGGGAGTGACTAGGGAAAATGTATTGTAAGGGAGTCCATTAGAATTTGCCTCTATCCATCCCCCCCCTACCAAAGCATTGGTTTTATGTGCCATTTCCTTCAAAAAATTTTCGGTTTGCCCCAATCTTTCTTCACAATAAAGCTTACTATTCATAGTAAACCCAGTTGAAAATGTTTCGGGTAACAGAATTAAATCTTTTTCAGTAATACTACCCATTAGTTCTCGAAGTAAAGAGAAATTGTACTCTTTGTCCTCCCACTTCATTCCAAATTGAATTGCAGCTATCTTAAACCATTCCATACCCTACATTCAATCATTCCTATTTACAATAAATTACCAGAAGAAAAGAATGGGGTTGATGAATATTTTAAAACAAGTTTTATCTTTTTTTGATAAAGAAACTAACCCTCCCTTAAAACCATTGCAGATTGAACAATCTGCTTTGGAAAGAATTCAGATGCAGATTTCATCCCGACCTAAAAATATAAAAAGTAGTTTCCAGATAGAATTGGTATTTAAACCCAATAGGGTGGAATATCGTGTGGGATTTGTGGAATCCAAAGAACAAGAGCTCCTTTTTTCCTATCCTGTCCCCCTCCAAATGAATAAGTTAGATGAAGAATACTTACAAAATTGCACTTTGGAGTATGATGCGTCCTCAGGAAATTTTTTACTTTTCCCTGATGTATTGGTATCTGCAGAAGATACTCCATCCCAAAATATTATAAAATTTAATATAAATAAAAATATTATTTCCCCCTCCTCTGAACTAAAAGAATTAGCCTTGGATAGAACGAAACTTGCAGAAAATGAAGATATTACCTTGTTCCAAAATCTTCTAAAGTTAGATTATATACTATCTATTTTTATAAAAAATAATAGTATATCCGTTGAATTCAATAATTCAGAAAATATAAAGGAAAAGGAATCAAAAACTGCTGATACAATTTTAAAATATTTTACTGATTTTGGATATCCCCTTTTGCTTACTTTAAATAAAATAAAAACGTATAACCCAAATAATAATTACTTTTTATAATTCTCTCATGTTGGCAACTGCAGTGGGAGATAGCAGTTGGAGATGGTCAGAGCTAACCGTGTAAACTCCCAATGACTCACCTATTATAGAAAAAAATTCTATATCTATCATCTTTTTTTTCCCCTCTTCTTTTACACTGAGCACAGTACATAAATCCCCTTTTTTAAATTTTGATTTAGACAAATTTTTTTTCAAAGCTACTTCTTGGTATATTTCTAAATTCATTTTCACTATTCCTCTCATGCCTTAGGTATTGAAGGTTTATCCTAAAGTTTTAAAAATGCAATTTCTAAAACTTATTATTTTAATAACAATCTTACCCTTTTTTTATTTATAATCATTTCTTGACCACCTCTTAGATGGTAAAGTCATCCAAACCCTTACTCTTTTTATCTTGAGATAACTTGTATAAGGAAAATATTTGGCTATAAACAGGGTATACGACTCCATTTTTTTGAGTTCTAAAAATTCCCTATGAAATTCTACAAAAGAGGCTTCAAACAATGGCAAATTTGTACTATGATCAGGATTGTGATCTAAACACTTTAAAAGGACAGACTATTGCGGTGATAGGCTATGGTAGCCAAGGTCATGCCCAAGCTCTAAACATGAAAGATTCAGGCTTGAACGTTATTATAGGACTCAGAGCGGGTTCTAAATCAATTGAAGATGCCAAAAAAGCAGGATTTGAAGTTTTTTCCGTAGAAGAAGCATCCAAAAAAGCAGATGTAATCCAAATTCTTGCACCCGATACAGTCCAAGCGGATATGTACAAAAAGGAAATTGAGCCCAATCTTGTTCCTGGGAACTCCATTGTATTTTCTCATGGCTTTAATATTCACTATGATCTAATCACTCCCCCAAAGTCAGTTGATGTTTACATGGTAGCCCCAAAAGGACCTGGGCATCTGGTACGACGTGTATACACCCAAGGTGGAGGTGTTCCCTGCTTGATTGCTATCTACCAAGATTCTACTGGAAATGCAAAAAAGAAAGCCCTAGCCCATGCGGCAGGTGTAGGTGGTGGTAGAGCGGGTATTTTGGAAACTTCATTTAAAGAAGAAACCGAAACGGATCTATTTGGAGAACAAGTTGTGCTCTGTGGAGGTCTTTCTGCATTGATCCAAGCTGGTTTCGAAACTCTCACTGAAGCTGGTTATGATCCCGAAATAGCGTATTTTGAATGTTTACACGAAGTGAAATTGATCACAGATTTGATCTATGAAGGTGGTTTGGATAGGATGAGATACTCTATTTCAGATACCGCTGAATATGGAGACTTAACAAGAGGACCCCGTATCATTGATCCAGGAACCAAAGAAAGAATGAAAGAAGTTCTATCTGAAATCCAAAAAGCAAAGGGTGCTAAATTTGCCAAAGAATGGGTGGAAGAAACCAAAGCAGGATATCCTAATTTCCAAAAGTTACGTGACAAGGGAGCAGCTCATCCAATAGAAGCAGTTGGAAAAAAACTCCGTGGCATGATGAAGTGGTTAGCGAAGTAGAAAAATTCTTAGGAATTGATGTCGGTGGTGGCAGCCTAAAAGCAAGCCTCATCGACAACGAGGGCAAAGTTTACCAAGAAGAAACAATCCCAACAGATAGATTTTGGGATAACTCTACGTTTTTAACCAATATTCATTCGCTCATTGAAAAATTTCAGAATACCTCATATGTCTCCATTGGAATAGGAACACCAGGACCAATTGATATTGACAAAGGAACAATCATTCGTTCCGCAAACCTCCCCAATCTTTTAAATCTACCACTGAAAGATTCCATAGCTTCTCAATACAAAGTTCCCATACACTTCAACAATGATGCAAACTGTGCCGCTTTGGGTACTTATTTTTTTAGTAAGGACTCTCAAGTGGAAAGCTTAGTAGTAATTACCCTAGGCACAGGGTATGGATGCGGTTGGGTTTTCAATGGAAAAATTTTCAATGGGTACCTAGGGAATGGGATGGAGGCCGGTCACCAAACTGTGATTGCCAATGGTGCAATGTGTGGATGTGGACAAAGGGGTTGCGTGGAAGCTTACTTTAGTACCAGAGGACTTCTGGAGCGATTTAGAGAAAAAACAAATATTACCTTATCAGATGGAAAAGCTTTTTTTAAACTGATAGATAGAAAAGATGAGGATGCCCAAGATATACTTACTTTAGGCATAGAAGCATTTTCAAATTCCATTAGAAATATTATACATCTACTCAACCCAAATAAAATTATTTTAGTGGGGGGGCTTACAAAGTCCAAAGACCTATTTTTTGATAGAGTAAATGCGCATCTAGATCTAATAGTATTTCCTGTACTACGCTCTCATTCCAGAGTAACTATAGGAGAAAGTATAGCTGGTAGCTTGGGTGCTGCCGCACTAGGATTTTAAATTCAATAGAGGTAATGATGAATCCCAATTGTATGTTTTGTAAGTTAATTAATAAAGAAATTAAATCAAATATTGTTTTTGAAGATGATAAGATACTAGCATTCAAAGATGTTAATCCTGTCTCACCAACTCATATTCTCTTTATTCCCAAAAAACACATTAGATCTCTAAATGAGATAGTAGCAGAAGATACAGAACTTTTAGGTATTATTTTTCAAAGCATCTCAAAGTACGCAAAAGAAAATGGAATTGCTGATGATGGATATCGCGTAGTAAATAATACAGGTACATCGGGAGGACAAACTGTATTTCATATTCACTTTCATTTACTAGCTGGGAGAAACCATTCCTGGCCACCGGGTTAAAATGAGAAAATTTTTTATAGGAATATTCGTAAGTATAGCCCTAATAGGGGTACTTGTATATAAGTTTGATTATTTAGAATTTATGAAGCTATGGTCTAAGATTTCATACACTTTGTTAGTCCCAGCCCTTTCTACTCAATTATTAGGAGTATTTTTTAGTTCCTTACGATGGTACTACTTAATTGAAAGAGGAGTTTCTCTGAAACATTGCATCTCCTCAAACTATATTGGATATGGTGCAAATATGATTCTTCCAGCAAGGGGAGGAGATATTTTCCGTATTTTCTATTGCAGATCTGAAAGTGAAATGAAATCTTTCAATCTCTTATCAAAATTATTCTTAGAAAAAATAATTGATTTCATATTAGTAATCATAATCGGTATTACTTCTTTTTTCATGATGGGTATTAAAGAGGGAAAAGCAGAAGCAACTACAATATTTTCAATTTCAGGAATAGTTGTAATTGGGATTTTGTTCTCCATTTATTTAGTACGGTTTCAAAATAGTTACTTAAGAAAATTACTTTTAACGGTCACTGGTTTTGTGGGTAAAGGAGAATTCTATTCAAAACACATTGATATACACGTGGAAGATTTCGGTGAATTTTTAAAGGTAAAAAACTTTATAAAGCCCTTACTATTAAGTTTTATAATTTGGACTACCTATTTTATAACTCAAACAATTGTGAGCCAAATGCTTTCCCTAGAATTGAGAGCAGAAGAAATTAGTTTTATACTATTTTGTGGTGCTATGAGCTTGGCACTACCCTCTGCTCCTTCAGGAGTAGGTGTTTATCATGCATCTATCATTTCAGCATTTTTGATTGTAGGACGGGATGGAAATGCTGGTTTGGTCTATGCAACTGCATTACACTTGGTAAGTTTTGTAGCACTTACATCTACTGGACTTATTTTTTATCTTTTTTGGATTTATAAAAGAAGAAACTCTGGAAAATCCATAAGACCAGATTAGCGGGGTTTTGGGGTGTAAACCCAATAATAACAAGGTATCTAAAAACCCCTGTTAGGAAGTTTTTAGAGTTTCCCTTTATATAAAACACTCTATTCTATCTTTTAAACTAGTAGGTATTTTTGAATACACAAGCTCTTTGATAGTTTTAGGTGAGTATCTTTTTGAAAAATGTATTAGCACAATTTTTTCATTTTTAAAACTATCCGCATTTTGAACAATTTCATCCAAGTGAATATGCCCCCACTCCCTTGCTTTCTCAACATTTTTTTTGTCATCCAAGTAAGTGCATTCAATAAATAATATTTTAGAATTTGCAACATCTTTATTTTCTAGTACATATTCAATTTTAGTATCACCAGAAAAACTAACAATTGGAATATATTTCTCTTCTTGTAAATCTATTCCTTGTTTTTTTAAAGTTAAAATTTGGTCTTTGGAATAGTTTTTGTACTCTTCTTTTAACTTTTTATTTTTTTCATAAATTGTATATCCTTGAGATACAATTCTATGGAAAGTTTTTAAAGCTTTAAAGTACATAGTTGAATTTATCTGCATAAATTCATTTATTTTTACTGGCACTAAATTATATAAATACTCAAAACCTTCTATTTTTTGATAAATTTTGAGAATACTCTGTAAATCATCATAAAGTTCTAACGGCACATATATATTTGGAGGCTTTAGTTTGCGAAGGGACCTTTGAGAAATATAATATGGAATTCCAGCAGAATGATCTAAGTGACCATGAGTTAAGAGTAAATTTTCATGATGAGCATGGTCTACTGGAAGATTTCCAATATCAAAGAGAATACTCAAAGAAGGCATTATGATGGAAGTACGAATACCTCCCTCAGAAATACCTTCAAAATTATAACCTTTATAAGAAAACTTAGTATACATAGAAAGTATTTACGCTTTTCCAAGGAGAAAATCTATCATTACTCTTTTACTGAATCTTCTGGCTGATAGATTTTAGAATTTGTAGAATAATTTTTTTCAATGTTTGCTTTAGTGCTTACAATTAAAAATTTTAATTTATCTTCTTGGAAATACTCTGTACCAACTCTTCTTAAATCTTCAATTGTAACAGCATTCATTTTAACTTTGTAAGTATTTAAATAGTCTGCAGGTAAACTATCATCATCCTGCTCTAATTGGTTTTCTAAAATTGTATGCTTATTCGTGAATAGAAATACAAACTGATTTAGAATGGCATTTTTAGCATCTGTGAGTTCATTTTCTTTGATGGATTCAAAAGTTTTTTTGGATAAGATTTCTTTTAGAATTTGATGGGCTTCTTTTAGACTTTCATTTTTAGTTAGTGTATAAAAATATATCACTCCATAGTCTGCATCCACTACTGGGTAGCTTGCAGCTGAATATGCCAAGCCTTTATCCTCTCTAATCTTTTGCATCATTAAACTATTAAATCCTCCTCCACCAATTATATAATTCAAAAGTTGTATAGCAAAATAATCTTTGTGGTTGTGCTCTGGTATTATCCCTGTATACATCAACATGGATTGATTTACTTTTTTTTCTACAAAGAATTCCCTTCTTTGATCCTCTTTAAAATCCTCTTTTAATTTGGAGAGAGTTATGGTCTCTGAGCCTGAAGACTTATCATCTGTGGATAAGATAGTATTTAAAACCCATGTTTTAAATGCTGGTTCATTAAACTTACCACTGATTACGATTGACTTTTTCCTTTTTGTAAACATTTCTTTGTAATAAGTAGATATATCTGTGACAGTTAACTTTTCTATTGATTCAATGGAGTAAGGTATCCCTTTTGCAAATCTTCGAAACAGGACTTCTTTTATTTTTCTAAATCCAAGTGATTCTGTTCTCTCATTTCTTCTCTTTATACCTTCAATAAGCTTTTTCTTTGAATTTTCAAAAGCCTTGTTAGTAAAACCTGGTGATTCAAAAAGCTCTTTGATCAAAGATAAAACTTTCTCTTGGTCTCTAGAAAGAAATGAAATCTTTACTGTAAACTTATCCGAGGATGTAGCTACTCCAAAAGTGCCTCCAAGTGATTCAATTTGAGATACGAGTGATTCATCGGGATGCTCTAAGGATCCACCATATTTTAATGAATCGCCCAAGAGTGCAGGTACTTCAACTGCTTGGTCTGAATTATTACCTGAATAGAAATTAATATCTACATAAACAATTGGAAATTCTCCCTTTGAATCTCCGTAATACATAACTCCAGGAGCTAGTTCTTCTTTGTTTACGGTAGGAATATCAAATATAAGATCTTTGATGACAATATCCTTTACAAAGTCTCCAGGAGCAGATAGGAGAGAAATGGTAATAAAGGTTATAATTAGTAGTAAATAGGAAAAATATTTCATATTATTTAGCCTCTCTAGAATCAAGATGACCTATGGTCATATTTTCTTTTATAAAATATTTATTAACAACCTTTTGGATATCTTCTTTGCTAACAGAATTGAACTTATCATATGTTTTAAACATTTCTTCCCAGTTCTTAGTAAGTACCTCATAATAAGTGAGACCTTCTGCTAAGGATGAGTTGCTATCTACCTCTCTAAGAAAATCCGCTGTAGATTTATTTTTAGCTTTCAAAAGCTCATCCTCTGATATCTCACCTTTTTTTAATTTCTCAATTTCTTCCCATATTAGAGCTTCCATCCGAGAAGGATCAGCATCTGAATTTAAATAAGAAAAAATCGTAAAAAGATTAGAGTATCTTTCCCCGGGATCAGAGGTCCAGGCACTCACCTGGGTTGAAATTTTTTCATTTATTACAGCTGCTTTGTAGAGTCGGCTTTCAACTCCCCTCGTGAGTATAAAGTCAATGAGATCAAAAACAGCACTATCGGGATGTGGGTAGGATGGCTTATTGAATCCCATCATTAAGATAGATCCCCCTGGGTATTTGAATTGTGTACGCCTTTCTCCGAGGTTGTAGTTTTCAACGATTCTTATATCTTTTCTTTGCTTTTGAGAAGGCTTTAAATCACCAAAATATTTTTTAATCATTTTCTCTGTATCATCAAAATCTAAATCTCCCACAATTCCAATCACCATATTGTCAGGAGTGTAGTACGTTTTAAAAAAATCTTCCGTTTCATATATATCCAAATAAGGAATATTGGAATCATATCCTATCACAGGTCTTTGGTATGGACTTTTTGTAAATGCTATAGAAAGAAATTTTTCTCTCAATATTCCAAAACCCCTATTTTCAACCCTCATGCGTCTCTCTTCCATAATTACATCCCTCTCTGTGTAATACTCTCTTAGAATTGGGGATGTCAATCGATCGGATTCCATTTTTGCCCAAATTTCTAAACGATTGGAAGGAAGCTTAATTTGGTAATTTGTAACATCATTAGATGTGTACGCATTGAAACCAACTTGTCCATGTTGTTCGTAGATGTACGTATCTTCAGATTTTACAGTGTATTTTTTTTGGTTTTCCTCGATTGTTTTCAATCGCCTAGTTAGAATTTCTTTTCTTTCTTTTAGCTCAATTGGTATGGGATACCCTCGTTCTTCTAGGTTTCGAATTTCTAATTTTAGAGAATCTAACTCATTCCCCGTTACTTTGAGAAGAAGATAGTATTTCTTTTCTTTAGCATAGTTAGTAGTTCCAACATTTGTTGTCCCTTTGAAGAGCATGTGCTCTAAGAGATGGGCAGTACCTGCAATCTCAGGAGTCTCATCTGCAGATCCCACCTTAAACTTAGTATAAAGTGCAAGGGTAGGAGAATTTGTGCGCTTCATCATCAGCAATGTGAGTCCATTTTCAAAATTCACTTTACGAATAGAGCTTTTTAAATTTTTGGCAACTTCTTCAAAAATAGAGTCCTCTCCAAAAATTCCCAAAAAAGGAAAGAGTAGCAATAACAATGTAGTTCTCAAGAGGTTCAAATGGTATTCCTTAGCATATTTTTTACCATTGAAAATAGTATTAAATTTTGAAGCAACCCCCTTAACTTTGTTCTTTTCTCACCGTAACCTTAAACTATCGACAAATATTGAAAATACCTAGAATATTTCCTTGTTTCTTCCCCATGTAGAAAAATTATGGAAGGGATGCATGAAATAGAAAACCACTCGCAAGAACTTCATTCTATTCTCAATAGCATTGATGATCCCATTATCTCCATAGATCACCTTTTTCAGATAAAAAGAATGAATGTAGCAGCAAAACATTTCACTGATACACCTTTAGAGACAGAAACCTATGGAGATCCTTGTTATTCAACCCTATATGGAAGGCAAAATATCTGTCCATTTTGCCCCTTACAAAAATTATCTTCCAACCAAAGAGAGATTGATGTACAATCCATTTCACCCAATGGAGTTCGTCTCCAAATCTTGCTTAAAATTAAAGAAAAAAATGAATCACTTTTACTCTCATTTTTGCCCATAACAAAAGATGGAATTACAATTGGGTTTATAGAAAAAATAGTAAATATTACTAAATTTAGGGACAAAGAAGAAGAAAATCTCAGGATGAGAAACCTAGCATCACTTGGGATTATGATATCTGGTGTAGCACATGAACTCAACAATCCACTTACAGGAATCAGTCTTACACTCCAAAACCTACTTAAAAATTTAAATACATACAAATCTTCAGATGTAATTGAAAGATTGGGGATCATCCAGAGAGATTTAAACAGGGCATCGAATATAGTATTAGATATTATTAGTTTTGCAAAAACAGAAAAGATAAAATTTACCTTTTCTGATATAAAGGATACTTTAGATAAAGCAAGAGAAACAGTAGAAAGACTCTATCCCACAATGTGTGAAAAAGTTACCTGGGAAATCATCCATGAAAATAACAATACTTTCTTTTTTCATCCCTTAAAAATTGAAAGGCTATTTATAAATTTATTTAGAAACTCTATCCAAGCCTTAGATTATAGATCAGGAAAGATCATAGTAGAAATTAGAAAAAAGAGAAATTTTTATAAAATCACCGTTGAGGACAATGGTGGTGGAATACCTGAAGAAATAATAGATAAGATCTTTGATCCATTTTTTACTGAAAGAAAGAATGGAGGAGGCACTGGTCTAGGCTTATCAGTATGTCACTCCATTATAAAAGAGCACAATGGAAAAATAAATGTAAAATCATTTAACAACAAGACTAAATTCATCATCTCACTCCCCTTCGAAGAACAGGTCAAATGAAGAAAAAAATTCTAATAGTAGAAGATATACACTCCATACGACTTGCGATTTCAGATATGTTAGGAACAAGCTTTGATGTGTTCAAAGCATCTTGTTATGATGAGGGAATTGATATACTCTCTGCATATAAAATTGATCTGGTAATCACAGATATAAAAATGCCCGGAAAATCAGGACTAGATTTAATTGAATATGTTAAACAATATTATCATGATACCCAATATGCTTTGATCACTGCTTACAACATCAATGAATATATACATTTTGCAAGGGAGTACTCCGTTTGGAATATTATTCCTAAGTATTCAAGCTTGGATATTGAGTACATCAATGTAATGGTAAAAAAACTTCTATTTAAAGATATTTTTGGGATCGATAAATATTTTCCCAATTTAAATGTACTTCAAATTGGTGATGATAAACATTTTGAAGCGGCAAATGAGGGATATCTGAACTACAAAACTATCAAATCAGACAAAGAAAGGGTATATCTATGTGAACGAATAGGTAAATCCATGGTAGAAAAAGGAGCCCCACGTATCATTCACCAGGTGATAGAAGAACTTACATCGAATGCAATGATTCGTGCACCAAGAGATAGCAAAGGAAATTCCAAGTACCAATATGAATTACCTTCGAGAGACCTAATCATTGCATTAGAAAACATTGTTCTATCTGAGATAGACTATTTTGAAATTGGGTATGGTATCATTGATGGAATATATATTATCACAACAAGGGATAGATTCGGGGCACTCCGCAAAGAAGAAATTCTCCATAGATTGGATCGACATACAAAAATTGATCCGGATACAAAACTCCCCTTTGGTGTAAATGACTCACATGGAAGAGGATTATTTATCTGCAGAGAAATTTCTGATCAAATTATTTTCAATATACATAAAAATCTAAGAACCGAAATCATTGCTCTTGTAAATAGCAAACAAAGCAGTGCATTTAAATCTCTCTCCATCTTTGAAATAGAAATGGAAGAAAAAGATTGACTTTTCTCTGTCTCGTACAAAGCTGACTGTGTACAAGGAGCTGTAGCTCAGTTGGTTAGAGTGTCTGCCTGTCACGCAGAAAGTCGCGGGTTCGAATCCCGTCAGCTCCGGTTATATAAATTCATCCTTTCTTTTTTTAAGTACAATCAATCCTAGTTCTTCTAATTTTCTTCCAATTTTTAAGATTTCATTTCTAGCCTGGTTAATTTCTCTCAGGGTAACCTTACCCCTTTGCTCCATTTCTTCTACGATGTCACTTGCACGATTTTGTGACATTGCTCCAAAAAAGTGCCGCTTCATTTCATCGCCCGCTCCCCTAAGTGCAAGGGTTAAGAGTTCATTTCCATTCAATCGAGTGAGAAGTGTTCTCATTTCCTTGTTTTCGAGGTTCAAAATATCTTCAAAACTATAGAGCATATCCTTTACTTGGTGTGCCACGTCTGGTGCTTCTTCGGTGATATTTTTAAGTATGGTATCCTCTATATCCTTATCCATATGGTTGAGGATATTGGCTAGGCTCTGAGCACCTCCAGCTTCTGAAAGCTCCGATTTGTCCCTGGCTTCATAGCGTTTTTTTAGTACCTTTGCAATCTCAATCACTGCTTCAGGATGCGATTTGGAAGTACTGGCTAGTTTGAGTGCAATCTTGGATTGGTCGGCATGGGGAAAATGCCTGAGAACATCTGCTGCTTTTTTGGGATTGATATAAGCCAAAGTCACAGCTATGGTTTGCAATCCTTCGGAAGAGATAAGGGAGTATACAATTTTAGGATCTATTTCGTTGAGGAACTCAAAATCATTTTGGACATCTTTTTTTTCAATTTTTTTAAAGATTTCTTCGGCTCTCTGGGCACCCACAGTCTTCGAAAGAAGCTCCCTAGCAGCCTCTAAACCCCCACCCTGGGACACTTGCACACTTTCCCGAAACTCATGTAGAATACGCTCACGATCTATTTTTGAGACAGATCGAATTTGGCTCATCTCTGAGATTACCTCTTCTATCATTTTGTCATCTAAATGACTCATGACCTTAGCCGCTTCTTCTTTCCCCAATGATAATAGCAAGAGGGCTGCTTTTTTAGCACCTTGAGTTTTGATTTTTATACCCTGTGTATCCATACTAAGTGACATAATACCATAACTAAAAATCCTATGTCAAGAAAATTTATTCACTACAAATTGCAAAGTTGTTATGCCATTGAAAAAATTCTCCTCGAGGTTTCCCCAAAGGTCTATTTTAGATTTTTTAGACAAGAGATCATTGAATTCCCCCGCTCTATTCCATACCAATCCCTTGATTTTAGCACTGGCTTTTTGGATGGAAAAACGAAGATGGGATCCATCCCCCAAAAATCGAAGACCAGTGATCCCCGCCTCTTTGATAGATAAAAGGGGGATGGGATTGCCCTGTCCAAATGGTTCAAAGAGGAGCAATTCTTCATAAATTTTTTCTGTCATTTGCTCTGGAAGGAGGGATATGATGGAAGTCTTTGGTGATTCAGAAGTGGGTTGTTCTATTAACCATTCATCAGCGACCTGAACCAATCTTTCCTCTAGTTGCGGAATTTTTTCAATTGCTATTGAAAAACCACCAGCCTCTGGATGACCTCCAAAGTGCTCTAAGAGATCGGAGACTAGATTCATCAAATCAATTACATTTTCACTTCCAAAAGAGCGAACACTCCCCCTTGCCTTTCCATGGTCAGGAGTTAAAAAAACCACTGGTTTTTTATAAGTCTCTACAAGTTTAGAAGCTACAATTCCTGAAACTCCAGGTTCCAAGTCTGGCTCATAACAAAAAATTATTTTTCTTGTAGTACGCTCAGGTTTTCTTTCGAAAAATTTTTCTGTTCGAAATACATTTCTTTTAGTTCGATCCTTTCTTTCTTTGTTGAGTGATATCAATTCTTCAGATTGCTTATCTGCATCTTCTATCTTTTCTGCGAGTAGTAGAGAAAGTGCAGTTTCCGTTTTTCCCATCCTACCCGCTGCATTTAAAATGGGCCCCACAGTCCAACCAAGATCTTTGGAGAGAATTTTCTCCGACCGTAAACCTGATTTAGAAAGAAGAGAACGTAAGCCCAGACGATGGGGATGCCCTTTTGACAATACTCTCTGAAAGGTTCGAATTCCATTTTTTACAATGATCCTATTTTCACCCAAAAGAGGCATCATATCCGTAATGGTTCCAACACTTGAAAGGTCCAATAGATCCAGGGTTGATTCAATGATTTCTGGATTTTTATGCAAGATTTCTGTGTAGTTAATTGAGTTGTATGCAATGGGAATTAAGTGGGAAAATAGGGATTCTTCTTTTTGGACAATTTCTTTTTCATAAGCATCCGCACACTTCAAAGCTAGTATTAGTTTCATTGCTAGAACAGATGTACAAATTCTCTTTTCAGGATAGATTGAATCCAAACGTTTTGGATTGATCAACTTACAATTAGGAATTTTAACAGGAATCTCATGATGATCCAAAACAATAACCGTAATACCTTTTTTAGCCAGAAAATTAATTTCATCAAAGTTAGATGTACCAAAATCAAGTGTGATAAGTAAATCGGGAGAAATAGATTCTATATTTCGGAGTACGGTTTCACATAGCCCGTAATCATCATTTGCAGAGGATGTTCGAACCGTTAATTTTCCTCCATACTCTTGAACCTTTGATCTAAAATAAATTGCCAAGAGGGATGTAGAAGAAACTCCATCAGTATCACGATCACCATATAATAAAATATGTTTTTTTTCTAATAAGAATTTTTTAATGATAGTTATTGAATCTAGAATATCTGGAAGTAAAAATGGAGAATGTGTTTTTAGAAATTCATCAGAGAGAAAATCATCCCAGAGGGATTCATGTAAATTTATATTTAGTAAATAATTGTATTGTAAATCAGTGAGATCTTTTCTTTTAGATTTTTTAAGGTCGGAAAGGCCTGGACCGTGTAAATACTTTGGGTTACTCACTAATTATGCTCACATAGCACAGTTGCCAGTAAACTTACTCCCGGATTCCATATTCATCAAAGGTGCTTTGATATCCCCTATAATCACACCTGTTTTTCCAATTTCAATTTTTTCTTTGGCTTCAATATTGCCTTTGATTGTTCCGTTGGCAATTAGACTGTTCACTACAATATCTGCATCCACAATACCTATATCATCCACAATCAATTCTCCCGTGGCCTCTATAGTTCCTTTGATATGACCCCTTACACGCAGTGATGTTTGGAATTTGATATTTCCTTTAAAAAAAATATCTTCACTGATAATTGTGTCTATACGTTCATCGCTCATTGGATACCTCTCTGACAGGATTCAAAGGAATCCCTCTTTTGAAAACTAGAATTTTTTAGTAAGCAGCAACCAAAATGGTTTCAATTTCATTTTTGGGAAGTTCTCTAGGAAGGGAATCTAAAAAGGGAAAGGCTGCTGCAGTAGAAGCAATGCTTGGCAGCTCTATCTTTTTAACTTCGTATTCGGAAAGTTTTTGGGGGATTTTCAATTCCAGATAAATTTTACGAACACCCTCTACTGCCCGTATGGCAGCCTCGATGATAGAGATATCATTTGTATCCTCATCTAGTGACTTGGCTATCATAACATATTTATTTGCTGAGGATGTTAAATTGTATTCCATCACATGCGGAAGAAAAATTGACATAGCCTGGAATACATCCAATTTTGTCATACTAGCCGCAGCTAGCGAGAGCGCAAAGCATATACCTAGGCTACTCACTGATTGCGAGATCCCTGCTAGTAGGGATGCGGAATAAAGGGCATTTTTTGCATTGATATTTTTAGGATCCCGAATGGATGTGATGATATTTTTACTCACCAATTCAATTGCTCTTAGAGAGGAAGAATTGGTGATTTCATTGGAATACTTTGAGAGTATGGAGTCTACAGCAGCAGCTAAAACGGAGGTACCTGTTTTTGCTGTGTCAGAAGAACTCATATGCAAACCTATTTTTGGATCTACAATGATGAGCTCGGGAAAAAGGGCTTGGTTAGCGTAGTACTTTCTCATTCCATCATGCTCATCCAAAACAAAACAAAAGGGAGAGCACTCCAAACCCATAAGTGGCATGATAGGTATGACAACAACTGGAACTGGATTTTTCTTAATAGGCTTATTGTTTAGTACTAGGTCTTCTGCAAAGATATCATTTGTGGCTAAAATGGAAATGATTTTTGCAGCATTTACAGATTCATAGGATCCGTATGCCAGAATACAATTGACTTGGGCTTGGCGAGCAAAATGGGCTGCTGTATCAAGATCTTTGAAGGAGGCAGCCACTTCTATGTCATCATAGATGACCACACCATCTGTTGTTTTCTCTATGCTTTTTTTAATTGAAATTAAATCTCCAGTGCTTTGCATTTCTTTTTGGGTGGTAACGATTAAAACACGGCTACCTACAAATTTTACAAAGTTCCCACATTTAGACGCACAATCTAATTCAATGTGCATCTTAGGAGGAAATTGATAATTTACCCAATCAGGAAGTACTGGCATTTATGGTTCCAAAAATCCTTTGGATCTACCTTTAAAAAATAGATCCAAAAAGGATTTAGCTTTCCAACAAAGTTTCTAGAAGTTTATCAGCTGTTTTTTCAACTATTTCATCAGAAAGAGAATCGTATTCTCCACTAGAAAGTTTAGTTTTGATTTCTCCCAATCTCTGGACTCGATTGGCATCTTCCTCCATGGAGAGGGCAGACAATGTAAATTGCTTTACATCCGAAAGAAGCTTAACTTCTTCGGTTCTTTCTTTAGCGGCGGAGGAGATTGCTATTTTGTCGTTTGTGATGCTGGAATCAGACCCTTTTGTGGGAGATGCTTTTTTTACCTCTGGATTTTGACCAAAGTTTTTAATTTTATCTATCATCATATTTTTAATACACCTCTCTTAATCGAAAATATCGGAACGAACCGAATTTGCTTTAGCCATTTTTTTAAAATGAGTATTTATCAAAACCACAAATTCTCCTTTCTCTTTGAAAGCGGGGATGGGTGTAGAATTGTCTTTCCAAACGATCAATTCTTCAAATGTCTTTGTGAGTTCCCTTCCAATGAGGATTTCCGCTTCTGGAAACACTGACCTAGCCATGAGCAAAGTATCTTTTATTTTATAAACAGATTCATAAAACACCAGAAGTGTATCCTCTCTTTGGAATTCTTCTAGCTCTTTTTGCTTTTTTCCCTTTTTCTCGGATAAAAAACCCAAGAACACGGTAGGATT
>Ga0209550_10002690_pt1 | contig 17094 bp, 18 predicted proteins | sample LauGreSuBDMM15SN_2_FD_187567 | JGI IMG/M metagenome (GOLD analysis project Ga0209550, IMG submission 187567) | Freshwater lake microbial communities from Lake Michigan, USA - Su13.BD.MM15.SN (SPAdes) (version 5) | ecosystem: Environmental > Aquatic > Freshwater > Lake | place: Lake Michigan...
TCGCAGGAGCCTCCTCAATCAACTCCGAACTCGGGTTCACCGAGCGTGTCTCGCGCTGAACGAACGCACCGTTCTGTGAACCGGATTCGACAGGAATAGTCGACTGGAGGTTCGATCCGGTTGTTGCCAATACGACCGATTTTTTTTCAGAAGTGCTCGTGCGGCCTTGGGTTACCGAAAGGACAGTCTCCAGTTCTGAAATGCCACGCGCGGTGCCGGTCACTTCTTTGGAAATACCGGGAGTTGAAGCGGTCGTCCCGATGTCCCGCTGAACCCGTGTTGGGTTGGGAACACTCTTCTGAAAAGTCTCCGGTTGATTGTTCGCAGAGAGCTCTGCGCCATTGGGCTCAGAAGTCCGCGACGGAGTTGATGCCGACGGTAGGTAGGACGACAAACTGGATGCCGATGGTGTCCCAGAATTCGGCCTTAAAGCGCTATCGCTCAAGCGGTCCTCAAAAGGAGGGGCCAAATCCGTGGTCAAACTTGGAATGGTTTCGATCCCTGGATCCAGAATGAGACTGCGGAAAGCATCGTTGTTATTGGTAGGACGAACGGTCGCGCCCGAGACCGGTGGAGTACCAAGGATTTGAGATTGCGCCACGGCACGACGAGCAGCCTCACGGACCCCGCTCGCGGTCGGATCGCTGCTCATTACCGGCTCGAAAACGGTGGCGGATTGTGAAGTAGGCAACGATTGAGCTATCGCTGCCGCTCCCTGCAACCGTTTTGACCCGTTGGCCGGGATTTGCAAAGATCCAACTCTTGCGCCAATTGCTGCACTCGTTTGAAGGTTGGAAATCGATTTGCCGACGCCCGATTTTGTCGAAATTGAAGCCGGCAATTCCTCACGGCCCGATGCTAAATCCGGCTGCATCTCGAAATTCGATTCGGGTGATGACGCAGAGTTTGGTCTCTGAACGAGCCTCCTCGACGCATAAGTTAGACCCGCATCGGAAGGCGCTGAAAAAACATCAGCCGATATCTGCTTGGCGCTGGTTCCTTCCTGTAGATCACCCCGCTTATTACGCGCTACGACAACCTCAGCATCGGGTAACCGCCGAAAATCCATCAATGGGCGCTCTGGCAGTCCTTGAAGAACGTCATTCCGGGGTGAGGCCCCAGAGGTCAAGGCCGGTGGCCTCCGCGAATCAGACTCCAACCGTTCAGGATACCCCAAGGGTTCTCCCCAGGAGGACGACCCTGCTTGGGCCGATGGAACTAAAGAGGTTCCGGAAGGTGTCGGAATAGGTGCGGTACTCGGACCAACAAATCTTACCTTGGCGTCGACCATCGCCCGGAGATTGGGAGACGCCTTGCGGATGGGTTTGATCGAAGGCCGAGCCGGTAGCTGGGTCGGAGGAATCTGAGTCGAAATCCTCGAAGGAGAATCAGAGTGGCCCGCTGTTTCTGCTCTCGTTGGGTCGACGGCCTCCGGTGAGGAACCCGTCTCCGAAGGCTGAGCCGATTGGGCCGATTTCAGGTGTTGCTGGAATGCTGTCACTCCAGTTTGCCCGCCGGTTGCCATCCCTGAATCCCCGTCGGAATTCCATGAAGAGGGCAGGGATGCACGAGGACTTAACTCCCGTGCCTTAAGGGGGCTTGAAATCATGGCGTGGGTGAACCCGCGGTGGAATTGGTTCCATCGGGCGACCGCAGCGAGATGTGCATCATTCGACGAGAAATGTCCGCAGCCAGACGAACACCAGACTCTCCCGTGCTCACCAAGGCGCCCAACAGCGACGCGGCGTTGGTGGAGTTGATGACGGTCAGCGTCCGGGCAATCTCATCTGGCGTATAATTAGTCAAAATAGATACGGCCTGAGCCGGCGGAAGCGCCGATATACGGCGACCATGTTCCAAAAGGCTTCTCTGCTCCTCCACCCGCAGATAGACCATCCGATTGGTCAATAGGTTGTCTTGGGCGGTGCGAGCCTGAGCAATCCACTGGGTGGCCAAGTTCAGGTTCTGCATCTCCAGTCGAATCCGCTCCTCAACTTCCTTCAGACGCTTTTCGCGACTGTCCTGATACTCTTGGCGACTGCGCAGTTGGTTGAGCAAATTGACAACATCCGGATTGTCGAACCTCAATGAACCGGGTTCGGAAGTTTCCCGCATGGCCTCCAAAGCTGCCAAGCTCAGCTCAGTCTGGCGCTCGTTGCCCGCCGGTTGTGCATCGGGCGGATCATGGAGAACATCCTGCTCCGGGGACTTGATCGCCGCCGACGCCTGAGAGGCTTCGATGATCTGGGAAAGGGTCGTTTGAATGCGCGCCCGCGCCACCTTGCCACCCCAGAGGAACGTGGCGACCGAGGTGCCAATACCGAGCAGGATGATTAATAGAGCGAGTAGAAGTGTGCGCATGGGAGTCACAAGCTTTGAATGACGCGCTCGTCGAGGTAGCGCTCTTCGGCCAACCGTTCCGATCGCTGATATTCCTTGAGGCGGGTTTCGCGAAGTTTTTCGAGGAGGCTTAAACGAAGTTTGGCTTGCTTCCACTCCTCCAAGCGTTGGGCAACCACTACTTGTTGGGCTGCCAGAGCGACTCGGGCGCGTTCGGCGTTGAGTCGCAATCCGGGCCGCAGCGCCACGGAGATTGATGGAGCGATTCCCCCTTCGGAGAGCGAGGCATTTAGAGAACGACTGTCGGACATCACCTGGTCCAGATCGCTTTGGCAGCGGAGTTGTTCCTGATTGGCCCGAGCCAACGCTTGAGCTGCAGCACTCTCCTGAGAGGCGCGTATCTGAAGCAAACTTTCCAGGCTAAATCGGAATCGACCCATACCTTATCGGCTCGTCGCAGCACGAAACGCGCCAATAGGCTTTGATCGGTCTCCCAATGTATTGCCGATCGGTGTCATTCCCTGACGCAAGGCCAGTGCCAACAATTCCCATAAGGGAGTCGGAGACGGCGTATCCGTCTGGGACTGACGCAGGAATCCATCGAGGTGGGGCAGGGTTGCTATGGCCCGATCGAGTTTAGGATTCGAACCGGCCACATAGGCACCCACACCGATCAAATCGCGGTTCTGGCGGTATAACGCAAGCAATTCGCGGGCTTCTCCTTGAAGAATGATTTGATCCGAGCTCAGCAAATCTCGGTTCAAGCGACTAATGCTTCCGAGCACCTCGATCGCTGGCCAGTGATTGCGGTCTGCCAATTCACGGGTTAGGACGATGTGACCATCAAGAATGGAGCGGGTGGCGTCAGCGATGGGTTCGGTCAGATCATCACCCTCCACCAAAACTGTAAAAATACCAGTGATCGACCCACGATCGGAGTTCCCCGCGCGCTCCAGAAGCCGAGGCAGGGCCGCGAAGACCGACGGCGTATAACCCCGGGCAGTGGGCGGTTCTCCAACGGCGAGACCGATTTCTCTCTGGGCCATGGCAAATCGGGTGACCGAGTCCATCATCAGTAACACCTTGCGCCCCTCATCACGGAGTTGCTCCGAGATTTGCAGTGCTAGAAAAGCCGCCTTCACCCGGAGCAAGGCCGGTTGGTCGGCCGTGGCCACGATCACAATAGAGCGGGCACGACCCTCTTCGCTGAGATCCTTTTCGAGGAACTCACGCACCTCACGTCCACGCTCGCCGATCAGTGCAACTACATTGATGTCCGCGTCCGAGCGGCGGGCGATCATTCCTAACAGAGTCGATTTCCCCACACCGCTTCCGGCAAAGATTCCCACTCGCTGGCCTCGCCCCAGTGGGGTAAAGCTGTCGATGGCCCGAACTCCCGTGATCAGCGGATGTTGGATTCGGGCCCGAGTCAGGGGATTGGGCACGGCACCATCTCCCGTTGAAGCAATCCATTGCAGAGGAGGCCCAGTGTCTATGGGCTTTCCTAAGGCATCGATCACCCTGCCGGAAAGACCCGAGGCCAGAGGAACCCGTCGCCGCTGGGGACTAGTACGAACTTCGTCTCCGGGACACAATCCGTCGATCGTGTCGAGAGGCATCAGAATGAGGTTCTGATTATGGAAACCCACGACCTCAACGCTAATCTCACGACCGTTGGAGCAACGGATGTGGCATACGTCTCCAAGCGCCGCCTTGGGACCTAGGGATTCGACCGTTAACCCAGCAACGCGCACCACGGACCCCACAGGGGTGGTCAGGCGCGCTTCTCGCAAGCGCTGCTGCGCTTGCTGGATAAACCGCAGACCCGTCGGGCTGTCTGGAACAAGCTCAAACATTAAGCCCCCTCAAGGGCGCTGCTGAAGCTTGCGATGCGCGAAGATCGGAGTCCGTCGACGAAACCAGACTGGGTCTCGACGAGACATCCGCCACGATCCACGGCTGAATCGGGAACCATTTGGATACCACGGGCCGCGCATTGGGAGCGAATTTCGCTGTAGGAAGCATTCTCGAGCATCTTCAGATCCTCGGGATTGAGCATCACCCGCAGCACCGGGGTGCCCAAGGCTGCGCCGAGGGTCTCTCGAAGGCTGGCCTCAATGACGTCGACGGTGATGGGCAGGCTCCCAACGATCTTCGCCACCGCCTCGACCGTCAGTTGGAGCAAGGCTTTCTCCAGAATCTCCATCCGCTCAGCCAACTGAGAAGACATCTTCTGGGACAACTGCTCAAGATAGACGCCGACTTCTTGCCGGTGCTTCAGCTCGATTTCCTCGCGCAAGACCCGGACCCGCTCTTCGCACGCTTCGGTGGCTGTCGCCACACCACGACGATAAGCCTCGTGTTCGATTTTGCGACGCATGGCTTCGATGTCAACCGGCGGAGACAATCGCTCTTCACGGTGGAAGCCCAGCACCGAGAGCCGAATATCACGAAGCGCGGACGAATGTTGCAGCAGTGTTTGAGTCATAAAATAATTTAAGCGGATTCGAGGGAGATCTCGCCGTCGGTCTCGAGCTTGCGGACGACATCCACGATGCCTTCTTGTGCCTGCTCGATTTCGCGAAGACTGATCTTCCCGAGGTTGGAAATTTCGTCGTTGACCGTTTCGGCCGCACGCTTCGACAGCGCCCCCAGAAGGGACTGTCTCAGGTTCTCGTTGGCTGCGCTCAGTGCGATGGCCAGACGGGCGGCCTCGACCTCGCGGAGCACCTTTTGGAGAGACTTGACGTCCAAAGTGGCCAGATCGTCGAAGGTGAACATCTTCATGCGGATGGACCGCACCAGATCCGGCACCCGCTCATCGAGTTTGTTGAGGATCCCCAAGCGAATGGTCTTATCCATCGCGTTTAGGGTAGCTGCCGCCGCCTTAATACCTCCGGTCTGGTTGAGGGCTTTGGTTACCTTACGACCAATTTTCTTGGAAAGAACTTCGCCCACCGTTTCTACGACCTCAATCGGGGTAGAAGCCAAAGTTGCCAGACGCTCGATGACCTGTTCCTGAAGACTTTCAGGAAGACTCTTGAGCACCTCTGATCCCTTCTGGGCCGTCAGATAACTGACCACTAGTGCCACGGTCTGCGGTTGCTCTTCTTTGAGGAGATTGCAAATAGAGGTGGCATCGAGATCGATGATTTGCTGCATCGCAGCCACCGAAGTACGCCGAGTGCCCACGCGGCCGATGACCTCGGCTGCTTTGAAAAGACCCACTGCCTTCTCGAGCACTATCCGCGTGTATTCGACCGAGCCGCTGACCCCGGAATTGGCTTGAATTGCCATCTCCGTAAACTCCTTGAGCACAGAGGTTTGCTGCTCGACGGTCATGAGCGGCAAATTGACCATTTCCGATGAGACGAGCTCGCGTTCGTTGTCATCGAGACTCTTGAGCAGGATGCTGGCGCTTTCCTCGCCAAGCAGCACTAGCAAGGCTGCCATCTTCTGTGAGGAAGTGAGACGAACGGGTCCGGTTGGCACCGTTTTCCCGCGAAGCATCTCTCGGGCGGCTGTTTCCATGCTGCTCATTCGCCGTCCTCCTCAGGCTTCGCTGTAAGCCAGGCCCGCGCGGCTTGGGTCATCTTTTGTGGGTTGTCGCGGATCAGGTCTTTAAGCACTTCGAGAGTGACCCGCTCCGGCCGCTGTTTGCTCAGTCCGAAATCCATCTTCATCTTCTTCTTCTGCTCTAGGGCAGCCTCGTTGTCCTCTTCCTCCCCATGGGTCTCTGTGTCGGTTTTGGCTGAAACAGATGCGACGGTACCCACTGCTCCGCCCGCGGCGGCTCCGGGAGCGCCCCCGGCGACCACCATTCCATTGGCTAGAATCATTTGCTGGCCTGCCATTAACTGGCCAACGGGAACACCCGCGGCGATCATCTCCTCGGAACCACGGCGCAGCATTCGCCAGAGCAAGAACAGGATCAGAAGGCTACCCAGCAACATACCACCCACGCGGGCAGCCTCTACACCCTTGAACCAGAGAGCTTCTCGATCCAATCGCGCGGTCTCCTCGATTTTCGGTTCTTCGTTGAAGAGGAGCTCCTCCACGGCCACTTCGCCCAGAGCCTCGTCCCCCTTCGGCAGGCCAAGGGCGCGCTCTGCTGCCCGCTTCAGCTTGTCGATGTCCAACTGGGTCCTCGGGACCGCTTTGCGATCGGCTCCTTTGCCTTCGTAGCGCTGGTTTACGAAAACCGCAGCAGTGACCCTGCGGAGGCCACCGATGCCACCGACGATATTGGTCTGGCTGCGACTGACGTAGAAGTCATCGGTCTGATCCAGTTTCTGGAGCCGGGAACCCTGAGTTCCGGTCGAATTCACGTTAGTTCCGGTATTGGGAGCAACCCCAGCTACCCCGCCAGCAATCGGATTAATAGAATCTGTGGTCTCTTGAGTTCTCTTCTGATTCTTAGGAACCGATCCGGCCGGATCATAGTATTCGGAACTGCGCGTCACCGCGTCGAAGGAGATCTCTGCCGAGACACGCACCACAGCCTGCCCTGGACCTAGGATGGTCTCGAACATGGACCGCAGCTTTTCAGTCAGGTATCGCTCAACATTCTTGCGCTGTTGCAGCTGACCACTGGCCGCCGAGGCACCTCCACCCTCGTCGGACGGCTCTGACAAGATTGCTCCGTAGTTGTCCACCACGGTGACATCTCGTGCTTGCAACCCCTCCACGGAATTGGAAACCAGGAATCGGATGGCGCTGACCGCCTCCTGTGTGAGCAAACCGGCCATGCGAACATTCAGGAAAACGGACGCGGTGGCCTTCCTTTGTGCGTCGATCACCAGCCGGTTTTCGGGGAGAACGATCATGACCCGAGCACTTTCGACACCATCGATTTGCTGCAAGGTGCGAGCCAATTCTCCCTGAAGGGCTCGGACGTAATTGGCTTTTTGAACGAAGTCCGACATGCCGAAGGCGGGCCGGTCAAAAATTTCGAAACCCGTTCCGTCGGCCTTAGGCATGCCTTTGGCAGCGAGCTGTGCCCGCAGGGAATGAACTTGTTCGGCGGAAACCTGGATTGCAGATCCACCCGAAACGATACGGTGAGGAACTTTTTGGGCCTCGAGGACACCGACAATCCGGCCCACTTCGGCTGCGTCCAGTCGACCGTACAACAGGCGCCAATCGGTCCTGCCACCGAGCAGCGCCACGGCGATGCCGGCGATCACGATGCCGAGACCGGCCAATCCGAACAACACCTTCTGGGTGACGCTCAGTTTGGCGAGGATCTCTCGCAATTGCTTGGCCAGTTTTTGGACAACTTCCATGGGTGAAATCAAACGGGGCTTCTGGACTTGGACTCAGGTCTGCAAGTGGATTCAGGGGCGATTTCAGACCTGCATGCGCATGAGTTCCTGATAGCCATCGAGCAGCTTATTGCGGACCTCTAGCATCAGTTGGAACGAAATACTGGCTTCCTCCGAAGCGATCATCACTTGATGCAACGGCACATTCTGACCGGAGAGCATGGCTCCGGTGGTTGCAGCGGAGGTCTTCTGACCGGCGTCGGTTTTCTGCACCATTTCGGAGAGCATGTCCCCAAATCGGGATCCGGGGGCCGCAACGGAAGTTTCGCCGGCGACACTGGACGCCGTCCCTGCCGTCTTGGCCATCGCGGGCCGCGCCCAGGCTGCGGCGAGATTGCTGGAAAAACCGTTGGAAATGGGGGTCATGGTGTCGGGCCGGTGTCAGTTAGTGCTCAGCGCTTCCCGATGGAGAGAGCTTGTTGTGCCAAAGCCCGTCCGTTGCGCATGACGGCGATATTGGCCTCATACGAACGGTTGGCGGAAATCAGGTCTGCCATCTCCTCGTGGATATTGATGGCGGGATAGGCTACAAAACCCTCTTTGTCGGAGTCGGGATGACCGGGCTGGTAGATCCGGACGGCAGGGCGGGGGTCTCGAACGATTTCTAGTGTCGGTTCATTCTTGGCCGAAGACGACGACTGCGCTGCCATGGCGTCACCGAGTGCCGCCTTAAATCGGACCGACTGCCGCTGATAAGGCCCGCCATCGGCGGTCTTCGTGGTGCGCGCATTGGCAATGTTCTGACTGATGATCTCCAGTCGAACTTGCTCGGCGCGTAGTCCCTGCGATGCGCTATTGGCTCCTGGAATAAGATTCATGACATCCTCCCGCTGATGGCGGCCCGAAGCCGGGACATGCGACCTGAAATCATTTGAACGTGAAGGCTGTGCTCCAATCCATTGTCCTGCATGGCAACCAACTCGTCGGTCAGGTTGACTGAATTGCCATCGGGGGTCCGCGCCGGAGCTGAAGTGTCGATCGCAGCGCTAGGCCGAAGCGTGTTCATCGAGGAAACATCCTGACGTCGTACCGCCTCAGAGAGTTGGCTGCGAAACTGGGCAGGGACGTCCATCCGCCGAAATCCGGGCGTCTCCAGATTGGCGATGTTCGAGGCCAGGGCGCGCTGCCTTTCAACGCACGCATCCAGACTTCGCTTCTCCGCCATGTAATTAACGCTGCCAAACAGCGCTTCGGTCATGCCATCCCCGCAGCACGGGTCGTGCCATAGGTCTCCAGAGAATGATTGGCCTACGAGTTGCTGCGATGGACAGAGATGCTGGTATCGCGAACAATGCAATCCACGAAGACCCGGATGAGGAGAGTTCTGTCCCGACTTCTTGTGGTTGCGATGGTCTCCGCGGTTGGCGGCTCGCTGTGGGCGGTGGATCCGCCTGTTGAGAAACCCGCACAACCGGCCCTCATCGCTCAGGCACCCTCTCAACCAGCGGAAAGCGTCGCAGCGAGTGATGCATTTCCGCCGATGGTGCAGGTTAACAACCCTTCCGAGCCGTCAGATGCTTCTTGGTCTTGGTTTAACGTCGGATTGTCCAACCAACTCAAACAAGTAACGGGTTTTACTCCGGTCGTGGTGGATGCCTATTCACGGGCGGCACAGAACCAGAGTTCACCCGCTTTAGTGAACCTGGGATACTTGCATGAAACAGGACAGGGAGTCCCTAAAGACATCGCCAAGGCCATGTCTTACTACCGGCAAGCCGCTGAATTAGGAAATCCGGTCGCTCTCTATAACTTAGGACGCAGCTATTACACCGGAACCAATGGGTTGCCTTTGGACTGGTCAGCTGCCCGGAGATATTTGGACCGTGCGTCCAGTGAGGGACTGGTGGCCGCTCAGCACCTCTTGGGCCAACTCAATTTGGATCAAAACCAAGCGTCGAATGCAGTGGTGTGGTTTGCCCGTGCTGCAGAACACGGCTTTGTACCGTCGATGTGCAGTTTGGCAAGCCTTTATCACTACGGTCGTGGGGCTCCAGTGGACTTATCCCGAGCTATCCAGTGGTACCGCCGGGCCGCGGATTCCGACTTCGTACCTGCCCAATATCAATTGGGGGTAATTTACGATTCCGGAAGCAATGTCCAAAATCCGGTCATGGCCGAGAGCTATCTGCGAAAGGCTGCAGAACATGGGCACCGTGAATCCCAATACCTTCTGGGGCAGTACTATTACAGGGGTCGAGTGATTAAATCGGACATGGCCGAGGCTTATCGTTGGTGGACCCTTTCTGAAATGAGCGGCCTAGAGGTCGCCTCGGGCGCTCGGCGTCAGTTAATGCGTATTATTTCACCGATCGATCTAGACCGCGGCCGGGCTTTGGTCAACGAGTTCAAACCCGTTGCCTCAACCTTCCGGGATGACGGGGTGGCCGCCATTCAGGCCAACGCCCGGATGACTGATGAGATGCCCAGTGCCTTCGGTGCGGGCTTCATTGTGTCCGGAGCCGGGCATGTCCTAACCAGCGCGAGGCATGTGCCTAATTCTTCCCGCAACATCACGGTCAGCATTGTCGGCGGTAAACTCCGAGCAACCTCAGTCAATGTAGATCCGCTTCTGGGCTTGGCCATTGTTCAAATCCAAGGGGGAGCTCAATCTTTTCACTCGCTAGCGGTACAGACTAATCGCAGCTCCATAAGACCGGGTTCTTGGGTTTTCTGCATGCACATGGAGCCCGGAAGCAGTTCGCGCGACACACTTCAACCCAGCGCACATCGGTCCCGTGTTGCTCGCAATTCCGGACCCAAGGCCGATCCGCGCTACTTTACCCTGTCAGACCGGATGCCCCTGTCCACGGTGGGTGCCCCGGTGCTCGATGTTTCTGGTCAAATCCTCGGAATCGTGACCGATCCCGCCCCCAAGGCTTACCCCAACTCTGGGGCCGTCGCTCTCTCAGCCCGCTACATCCACGACTTCCTTCGCATCAGCGGCATCACTGCTGAGCCGGGGATGCAGGTGGAGGAGCGGGGTGAAGCGGCACCACCAGCTCCGATGGTCGCCAACAACGCTCTGGTGCACGTGACGGCCTACTCATCATTGCTTCCATGACTTTGGAAAACTCGTCTGCAGTGGAACTTCAGGATTCCGTGACTTCCCAGAACCCGATCCAGGTTCTACAGCGCGAAGGTCACTCGCGGCTGGCTTCGGTCCTGCGGGAACTTGTAGCCAATTTGGCCCACGAGCTTCCCTCACCGACCCCGGCCTCTCGGTCGCCAGATGAGGGAAATGTCGTCTTCACACCGTTTCGGCCGCCGCCGTTAGATCAGGGGACTTGGATGGATAGAGCCCGACAGGTGGCAGTCGCGGCGGCGGTGCTCCGAAGAGAGGCACCGAATGCGGCCAGAGATTGGCTGGATGAACGGTGCGGACTGCGCTTCGACGAGTCTCAAGTCGAGCGAGCGGCTCTCACTTTAGATTCCCAAATCCGCGGATGGCGCCGCCGGAGACTCCCGAAGCATTTCTGGCTCTTCGTGCTGACTTGGCGGGAGCGTATAAGCCAGAACTCTGGATCGGAGTGCCTGCCGGCCACGTGCTTGGTGGCCGTCGATCAGCATGGGTATCGCATGGTCGCAGATTTCACCTTGGGTGCGGCCAGCAATCCCAACTGGCCCGAGATTTTTCGAACTTTGGATCAGCGAGGCATGGGGGAGATTTTTGGGTTAACCGCTCGGATGACCCCGGGGCTTTTCGAGGCCGCGGCCACTCAGTGGCCACAGGCCCGATTGCAAGTTTGCCAACGGCAGTTTGTGTCACGAGTTCGAGGGGCTACTTCGAATGTAAAAGCTCGACGGTCGCACCCGGGATTCCGTGGCGATCCGATGGCTTTGGCCGAAGGTTGGGCCAAGCACTTGTCCGAAGGACACCCCATTTCATCCTGGGTTAAATCTCCGGCTCCTGCTCAGGCCTCGACACTCTCGGTTGTGGATTTGCCCCGTGAGCTTCACACCCCTTTGTCCTCGGTGTCTTGGCTGGAACGGGAGATGCGTTTAGTCCGCAACCGCGCTTCTCAAGATGAAGTTCCCACCCATCCTGCCATGAAGGCCCGACTCCTCTCGTCCGCGATGATTGAGTGGGAAGGCGAGTTGGACGCTCGGAAGCCCTTTGTCAGCGATGACGCCATCCTAGAAGTGCTCCAGTCCCGTTCGAAGGTTCTGGAGTCCCTCAACGTATGATTCAACTCGTCAGCGCCGCCATCGGAACGGGAGTCGCCCTGCTGCTGCTGGCGATCTCCCTATTTAATGGCGTTGACTGGGTTGAGAGTCTGTTTCACGCAGCCATCTCGGGCGCCGTCATGGCTCTGATTTCTCGCCAATGGTGCCGACTGGTTTATCGCGCCAGCCAAGAATCAGCTTCCGCTACCACCAGTGGTGACGAGAAGCCCGTCGCTGAAAACCCAGTAAATACAAGAGGCAATGCAAGCCGCTGAATTTACAGAAGCCCCGATCGTACTGAGTTCCTTGACCCACAAGGTTCGGGCGCTGCACAGCTACCGGGACACCGTCGGGCCGGCCGATGGTGAGGAGGATTTGCTGCGCCGATACGCCCCTCTGGTGGTCAGAACCGTTCAACGGTACTGCCCGGCGCTCCCCGCAGGCACCGACCTAGATGATTGGATTAATCTTGGCCTCTTCGCCTTGGTCCAGGCTGAAAGAACCTATGACCCGCTCAAAGGGGCCTCGTTTCCCCATTTTGCGCGCATTCGCATCAAAAATGCGATCTTTGATGAACTGCGCCGTATTAGTCCGCTCTCCCGGTCCGACTTGGCGCGGCGTCAGGCGCTTGAAGAGACCATCGACACGCTGACGACTGAGCTGGGCGGGCCGCCCTCCGAGGAACAAATCGCCTCGCGACTGGCAATTAGCATGCCGGAGTATCGACAATTGCTCGACCGGTTGCGCGGAGTGACTTTTGAAAGTCTCTCGGAACCCGCCTTCTTGGCGAGCGACGAGCTGCCGTCACGAGAGTTGGCGGACCTGAATCAGCAGGGACCCTTTGAAATTCTGGTCCAACGGGAATTGCACCAGCAGATCCGCGACCGGATCCAGGTGTTGCCCGACGTCCAGAAGAAGGTTCTGAACATGTTCTATTACGAGGGTCTCCGATTGAAGGATATCGGAGAGCTCCTCGGATTCACCGAAGCCCGAGCTTGCCAAATTCATGTGCAGGCCGTCTCAGCCTTGAGTGCGTATATCAAGCGAGTCAATCCCATCTAAACCCTATGGTCGTCATCATTGGATTCGTCATCATTATTGGTCTCACCTGTCTTGGCTTCGTTATGAACGGAGGCAACCCCGCCGGACTGTATCATACTGGAGAGGTCATCCCCATCTTTGGGATGGGAGCCGGAGCTTTGGTAATTATGGCTCCGGTCAAGACGCTGAAGGGAATCATCCACGGTCTTACAGCGACCCTCAAAGGAGCTCCCTACAACAAAACACATTATGAGGAACTGCTGAAGTGTCTCTATGAGCTCTTCGTGCTCGGGCGCCGCGGCGGAATGATCGCCCTTGAAGAACACGTAATGAACCCTACTGGTAGTAGCCTCTTCAAGAAGTACCCTAAGTTTTACAGCAACCACCACGCGATGGACTTTCTGTGCGATGGACTAAAGCCCGTGGTCGATGGACGCATCAAGCCCGATCAGTTGGAGTCTCTCATGAGGCAATCCCTGGTCACGGCCCATGCTGAGCACCATGAGCCGGTGGAAGTGCTGGGTAAGGTGGCCGACTCAATGCCGGCCTTCGGTATCGTTGCCGCGGTGTTGGGCATCGTGTTGACCATGGGCAAGATCGACCAAGGAACCACAGTCGTCGGAGCGAGCATTAGCTCGGCATTGTGCGGAACGTTCTACGGCATCTTCGCTTCCTACGGCGTAGTGGCACCCCTCGCCACGAACATCGATTTCATCGGCCGAGCTGAGGCCATGTATATGAATGTAATCAAAGAGGCCACCGTGAGCTTCGCCAATGGAGCTGCACCGTTGTTGGCCTGCGAAGTCGGTCGCCGCGTTCTCAGTGACGACGTTCGCCCGGCATCCTCCGAGTTGGAGACGATGCTTAAGACCATGAAGTGAGTGTGTTGTCCTAAAAAATTGACCTATGGCAGCCGGAGGAGGTGGTGCATGGAAAGTGGCTTATGCCGACTTTGTCACGGGCATGATGGCCTTTTTCATGGTCATGTGGATCGTTGCTCAGGACGAAAAGACCAAGGGCGAACTGGCCAGCTACTTCCGCAACCGGATGATGTCTACGGTCAAGAACTCTTTGGGAGTTCTGCCTCAGAAGACCTCCGAATCGGATGGTGCTCAGAACCGCTCGAAACTCTTCGAAAATCAATCGGCGGTTCCGCTAGACTTCATGCAACGCCTGGATGAACGCCTGGAGCGGGCCGTCATGGAGAATCCTGAATGGAAGGATACCCGTTCGGTAAAAGTGGAGAGGTCGAGTGAAGGTCTGCTGATCACATTCTTCGACAATCCTGGGAAACCACTGTTTCAAGCCGGGGCACGGGGCATAACCGAATATGGTCAATTGGTTTTCGAGACCGTGGGTTGGGAGTTGGCTCGATATCCTCAGGTGGAGTTGGAACTGAATGGTCATACCGCCGGCGAGGGCGGTACCGGAGAGGAGGATCCTTGGGAATTGTCAGCCAACCGAGCCAACTCGGCCCGCCAATTGCTGCAAACTTTCGGAGTGAAGTCCTCACAAATTCGTAAGATTTCAGGAATGGGCAGTGAACAACCGCTGCCAGATCGTTTGCGTGATGACCCCAGCAACCGGCGGGTCACCATTGTAGTGAGGGCCGGGAAGGCGTCTCCCAAGACCCAGTAACCATGGCTGCTGAGTTTGTTCCATTTCCTCGGTACGAGTTTGCTCCGGCTTCAGCTTCGGCACTCCCGGAATTTTTAGCGGTCACCCCACCGGTCGACACCAAATCTTCGGTGGTGATTCCAGCGGACAAGGCACTGGCTGATCTCTCGGAGGCCCTTCGGATGGGCCTCGATGAGGCGATCATAGAAACCATCCTTTCCGGGATCCGCTCACCCCGAATACTGACCAAGACTCGGCCGATTTCATTGCGGGATTTGTACGCGCCCGAAGTTGTGCCTCCCGTTAAGACTCAGGAGCCCAAAGCGCCGGGCATCGTGGTCACCCGAGTGGGTGATTTAGTCCAGAAGGTCACCGTCGAATGCCCCTGCGGTGAGCGAATCTCACTCGACTGCGTTTACTGATTTTTTCTTATGGCTGGCTTGGACATGTCTATTTCGGGTTTGGCCTCCGGTTTCGACTGGAAGTCGGTGGTGGATCAACTCACGTCTGTGGAGCGGATTCCTCAGACTAAGGTCCGGACTGAGCAGGCCACCTTAGCTAGTCGCCGCTCCGCCCTCGGACAGATCGCAACGCAACTGACCGACCTTCAGACCAAAGCCACCGCACTTGGCGAAGCCAGCCTTTACAACCGTAGGTCGGTGAGCTCTTCGGACACTTCCATTGCCTCAGTGAGTGCGACTGAAGGAGCGGTGACCGGAAGTTACTCCATCAACGTGACCACCCTCGCCACGGCTGCAAGTTGGTTGGGGGCCACGTCGGGAATTATTAGTCCGCTGCACACAGCCGATGTTAACACCTACTCCGGAACTCCGCCGGTGGCTGTCAACACCGATACGGGTCCTGTCCTTTCGGCAGCAGGGTGGGGGAGCACGCTGACGGCCGGCACTTTGACCATCGGAGTCCAAGACAGCAGCACTGGTGCGGTGACTAACACCACCGTGACAGTAGCCACAAGCGACACCCTCAAGGACTTGCTCGTCAAACTGGACACCGCCATCGGTACGACCGGAAGCGCCACCTATTCTAGCACGAACGATCAGGTCACCATCGCCCGACCTGATGGGAAAAACCTGATCCTCGGGTCTCCCTCGGACACCTCCAATCTCTTGAGTTGTCTCAAGCTGTTTACCCCCGCTTCCGGTGCCAGCGCAGTCAGCGACTCCAAGTTGGGATCCCTCCGTCTCTCCTCCAGTTTGTCGAGTCAGCCCTTGATGACACCGCTCACCTACGGAACCACTGATACGACGGGTGCCTTCTCAATCAACGGGGTTTCAATCGACTACTCTTCCAGCGGCACCTTGGCTTCGGTGCTCAGCAGCATTAATGACTCGGCCGCCGGAGTTCAGGCCTCTTTTGATTCCGGGCTGAACCGTATCGTGCTCAAGAACAAGGAACCAGGAAACCGAGGCGTTGTGTTGTCACAAAGTGGCAGCAGCAATTTCCTGACAGCATTTGGCCTGACAGGGGGTACGCTCAGCAGTGGTACCGATTTGGTGTATTCGGTCAACGGTGGAGCCACAGCCAAAGCCCGGTCTAACACCATCAGTGATGCCGATTCAGGGCTCACGGGTTTAACGATCACCGCCTCCAAGGTGGGGACAACCACCATCAACAGCACCAACGACACGGGTGCGGCCCGATCGGCCATTGATGCGCTAGTCTCCTCGGTGAACCGGGTTCAGTCGCTGATCTCCTCCTTAACTGTCAGTAATCGCGACGCGGCGGGAAAAATTACATCCGGTGTCTTGGCTTACGATCAGACGATCTTTCAACTGGGTTCAAGCATCCGTGGCTTGTTAAGTTTCCAGTTGTCGGGAGGCCCGAGCACGACCATCCGAGGGCTCGCCGACCTAGGATATAGCACTACGGGTTATACCAATGAATTGACCGCGACAAACTCAGCTTCTCTCAATTCTGCGCTTTCAAGCCAGTTATCCGAAGTTCAAAAGTTCTTCTCGACCACCACCACTGGTCTAAGCGCACGGATCACCACTTACGTGAAGCCGATGGTGGAAGAAATTTCCGGCACTTTGCCTCAGCGCCAGAAGGGATTGACCGAACAATCTTCACGACTGGATGACCAGTTGGTTGCCATGGAACGGCGTGTCCAGGCCAACCGTGAGCGACTTTTGGCTGGATTTAGAGCCATGGAAGCAGCCCAAGCCAAATCCAATTCCCAAATGCAATTTCTCAACCAGAAACTCGGAATATCCTCATGATCAGGCCAGTGCATATTCTCTGTCTGGGAGCGGCGCTCGGTCTCGTCATGGGTTGCAGCTCGGTCGCCAAGCGACTGACCGATCCTTCCTACACGGGTCCGTTTAGGAGCCAGTTCAACCACTCGTCGATGGGGCTTGACGTGTTGAAGACTATCTCGCGTGTGGCAATTCTGCCTACCGCTTTGCCTGAAAGCGGGTTGGGGACGCCTCAAACCGAGGCGGCTACCGAGGTTCAAGCAGGTCTTATTGCCGAACTGAGACAAGATGGTCCGTTCGAAGCGGTTTTTTACCAACCTCCCAAAGGACGCTGGCTGCAGGGCGCCCTGGAATTGCGGACGACCGAGGCTCTCCCGAGCCAGTTGCTCCAA
>Ga0209550_10002691_pt1 | contig 17091 bp, 19 predicted proteins | sample LauGreSuBDMM15SN_2_FD_187567 | JGI IMG/M metagenome (GOLD analysis project Ga0209550, IMG submission 187567) | Freshwater lake microbial communities from Lake Michigan, USA - Su13.BD.MM15.SN (SPAdes) (version 5) | ecosystem: Environmental > Aquatic > Freshwater > Lake | place: Lake Michigan...
AAGATTTCGTTGGAAGGTTGTGAATGTGAGCTCTGATCAAGAGGTTCTATTAACACCTGCTGAGGTTGCCTCCTTATTTCGAGTGGATCCAAAGACTGTAACTAGATGGGCAAAGTCGGGAAAGCTCACTTCGATTAGAACCTTAGGTGGGCACCGCCGGTATAAAGAATCTGAAGTTAAAGCATTACTTTCTGCAACAACTAATGACAGCACAAGGAATGGTGGAAATTAATTATGAGTGAGGATAAAAATCAGGCGGAGGATGCAAAGGCGAAGATGCTAGCTGCGCTGGCAAAAAAGCAAAAAGGAAGCACCTCTGGGAAGAGTGCTGGACCAACATCTGGTTCAAAAGTTGGCTCAGGTCAGACTGGTGGATCAGCACCAAAGATGCACAGGCGAAAATCCGGATCAGCTTAACAACCACTATTTAGTCAAATGGGGATCACAAATCAAGAGTATTTCTTACTTTTTGTGATTTCCTATTTACTTGTCGGAGCTTTAACTCCACTGATGCGAAAAATTGCAGTAGCAACAGATGCAGTTGACCATCCAAATTCTGCACACAAGTCACACAAAAAACCGGTTCCATATCTTGGTGGGGTAGCAATAATTATCGGAGTAATTTCAATCTCTTACTCAGCCTCATTAATTTCAAATTTTACATCAGCAACTTTTTGGCTAGCCTCTTCAGTTTTTGGGCCAGCATTGTTACTTGGGCTAATTGGCCTATGGGATGATTTAAGAAACCTTCCACCACTGCCAAGATTTATAGCTCAATCGCTGGCAGGAATTTTTACTGCAAGCATTCTTATTGTTACTGATAGTGTGGGTAACCCAACAGGTTCAGCTTTTTTTGATGCAATAATCACAATTTTTTGGATAGTTGGAATATGCAACTCAATTAATTTTTTTGACAATTTAGACGGCGGAGCCGCAGGAACAGTAGCGATCTCATCAATTGGGCTTGCATACCTATCATTAATTGGCGATCAATATCTAATTGCAGCTCTTTCTATTGTCACAGCCGGTGCTACCTTAGGCTTTCTAGTCTGGAATAAGAGTCCAGCCAAGATTTATATGGGAGATGCGGGCGCTTTATTTCTTGGGGTATTACTAGCTACCTTAACAATCAGATTCCAACCAACTACAAAGACAGAGCTAAGCGCATTCTTAACGCCACTTTTTTTATTAGCAATTCCAATACTAGATACCACTGTTGCGGTTTTATCCCGTATTAGAAGACATCTCTCACCTTTTCAAGGGGGACAGGATCATCTTTCCCATAGATTGATTAGATTAGGGCTATCTAGAAAAAACTCAGCATTGGTACTTTGGACTCTTTCAGGTCTATTTGTCTCTATTGCAATTATGCTGTCAACTCTGTCACAGGAGGCGTCAAGTTATTTGGCTGCATCTGCCTTACTAATTTGGATAACTTTGTTTACATTATTTTTTAAAACGAAAGATAATTAAGATTTTTGTTTAAAAACTAAATGATTTAATACAAAATAGTTTACTGGCACGATAAGAACTAGAGGAACTAATTTTGCTAACCTGGGATCAAAACCGGCTACAACCATTGATTTAATAATAGTTGACGATACCAACCACCAGAAAATTAAGTTTAACAAGTATTTAACTCCAGTTTTTGAATGCTTTTGACCACTTTTAAAAGTCCAACGGTGGTGAGTCAAATAATTAATGGATGTGGCAATTGTTGCTGAAATTAAGTTTGCTATATAAACCGAGTTCGATTGTCTGTAAAGAAAAATAAACAGAAAGTAATCTATGCCTGTAGTTGTAATTCCAACTAAACTCCATCGCAGCATCGAGTAATCAAAATATTTATTCCTTAACTCCTTAATTCGTAGATTCATTTACACCTAACTTCTTAATAGTGGCTAATTGTGGCTGAGGCCGGGATCGAACCGGCGACCTAACGATTTTCAGTCGTTCGCTCATACCAACTGAGCTACTCAGCCAATCAAAGTGCAACGGAGCACTCTGCGACCCAGACGGGACTTGAACCCGCGACCTCCGCCGTGACAGGGCGGCGCGCTAACCAACTGCGCTACTGGGCCTTACCTTTCGAAGTTGAAATTTCTTTCAACTTCTTTGCGTCCCCAACGGGATTTGAACCCGTGTTAACGCCGTGAAAGGGCGACGTCCTAGGCCACTAGACGATGGGGACCAGAGGGGTAAGGGTATCGGTCAAATAGGGCAGAACAAAACTAGTTAAATGGGATGATTTGTTCATGAGAAAAATCTCGACCTCCACACAATCTGATATTGAAAAGGCGGCTAAAGCATTATTGGATGGCTCGCTTGTGGCTTTTCCAACCGAAACAGTTTACGGATTAGGCGCAGATGCTACAAACCCAGAAGCAGTAAGCAGAGTTTACTCTGTCAAAGGTAGGCCGACAGATCATCCGTTGATAGTTCATATTTCATCAAGAGAATTAATAAATAATTGGGCGATTGATATTCCAAGTTATGCACAAAAGCTTGCAAAATTTTTTTGGCCTGGGCCAATGACTTTAATACTAAGAAGAAGTTATTTAGCCAAAGATTTCATTACCGGCGGACAAGATAATGTTGGCCTGAGGGTTCCCGCTCAACCGATTGCGCAAACACTCCTTAGAGAGTTTGAAAAACTAGGTGGTAGTGGAATCGCTGCACCCAGCGCAAACAGGTTTGGGGCGGTTTCACCAACTACAGCAGAAGCAGTTCAAGAAGATTTAGGTCGGTATTTAGACTCAAAAGATTTAGTACTCGATGGAGGACCATCATTAGTAGGAATTGAATCAACAATTATTGATTGCACAAATGAAGTTCCTATGATTCTTCGGCCTGGTGCTATTACTACCAAAATGATTCAGGAACTAATAGAGAAAATACCAATAATCAATACCGCTAATACATTAATTAGAGTTTCAGGAATGCTGCCCGTCCATTATGCGCCAAATGCAAAAGTAAAAATAAGCGGAGCTACTAATGCCGGTGAGGGTTTTATAGCGCTATCAAATATTCCAACACCAGCCAATGCCGTCAGACTTGCTGCTCCAAACAATTTGGAGGAATTCGCCAAAATACTTTACTCAGCCTTTAGGGCGGCTGATATTCATGGGCTATCAACTATTTCAGTAATTCCACCCAATGGAGACGGAATGGCCCATGCAATTAGAGACAGGTTAAATAAAGCTTCTGGGTAATTTCACTACCAAGTTACCATTAGACTTCACTATCTAATCTTAAAGAATTATTCTATTGGGGCCTTTAGCTCAGTCGGTAGAGCAACGGACTTTTAATCCGTGGGTCGTCGGTTCGATCCCGACAGGGCCCACATGAAAAATTATAAATCCCTTTCAACCAAAACTATAGTTTATTGTGAACTTTGTTCGGGAGTATCAGGTCAATTTAAAATCAAAAATAATTTTAGGTATTTCAAATGCAAAGAATGCTCTTTCGTTTTTTTGTCCCCTAATCCAAAAGAAAAAGACATAAGATCAATATACAATAAATCAGAATACGTACAGTCAAAGTTAGAGCAAAAACATATAAAACTCGTGGATAAAATTTTTCAACTAAATAAAAGTTTTAGCAAAAAACAAAGTTTGCTAGATATCGGTTGTCAAAATGGCGATTTCTTAAATGAACTATCAAAACGTGGAGATCTGAGCTTATACGGAATCGAGGCAAGTCACGAAGGCGCTATAAATGCAAAGAAAAATAAGAAGTTAAAAGTTAAAGAAGGTTTCTTTGATAGTAAATCTTATGAGAAAAGTAAATTTGACATCATAAATCTTGGCGACGTTATTGAGCACCTAACTGAACCAAAAAAAATGGTAAATGATATTTACGAAATTTTAAAACCCGGGGGTTTACTAATTGTTTCAACTCCAATCTATAATTGTTCTTATGTTTTCTTAAATAATTTTGTTAACAAAATATTAAGATCATATCCACTGGCTTGGTTAACTCCACCATTTCATATTAAATATTTCAGCACATATAATTTGGATAGTTTAATTCTTAAAGATAGATATATTAAACTTGAAGAATTCTACTCTAGTAGTAATTTTTTTTATGAACTAACGGAGACACAGATTTTTAATAACTTCAGGGAAAAGAATATTTTACAAAGACTTTCTATTAAAAATAATATTCATTTAATGTTATTTTGTATTACATATTTATTAAGTAAAATTGTATCGATTTTTATCAAGAAGAAATTTTCTTATACAGTTATTTATCAGAAAAAATCCTAATTTTCTGTTTCTTTTATTCGGGACTCGATTGCCTTGACTATTGATTGTTTACTATTAAATGTAGAACTCCACCCTCTACTCCGCGCATAATCAGAACTCATGTTTACTATTGGGATGTCTGCTTTCCATCCACGGTCTGTATGACCAAAATTCAACTCAATATTTTCGGGATTGATTCCAAATAACTCTAAGACAAGAAAAGCAATTTCACTTACTGAAATATTGTCAATATTTGCCAGATTAAATAAATCGAATTTTTCTTTATTTGTTTCCGATAAACTAAGAACTCCTTTCACAACGTCCGATACATGCAAATATGATTTATATTGACTTCCATTTCCCAGTATATCCAACTGACTTGGATTTTTTCTGATTTTTGATACTAAGTCAAACGTGATTCCATGAGTTTGCCTAGAACCAACTACATTAGCAAATCTAAAAATAGTAGATTTTATTCCGAACATGTATGAATATGCACTTAGCAATGATTCTCCTGCAAGTTTACTTGCGCCGTAGGTACTAATTGGAACTAAAGGTGAATTCTCAAAAAGCAATTTTTGTCCTGCATCTCCATAAACACCACTACCACTCGCGTAAATAATTTCAGGTATTTCACAAATTCTTGCAGCCTCAATTACTGACTCCGTTAGACACGTGCCATTAAGAAAATCAATTCTTGGATCTAAAGCAGCCCTTGCGATATCAGGATTAGAAGCCAAATGTATTATGCGATCTACTCCTACCAAAGATTTTGTTAACTCTTTTGTATTACCGATATCCAATTCTTGAATTTCTAATAAATCTGAATTTAGTTCAAATGGCTGTAAGTAACTACGCTTTCCTGATGAAAAATTATCTAAAACTAGAACTCGATTACCTTGAGAGGTTAAATTTTCTACAAAGTGGCTTCCTATGAAACCCGCGCCACCTGTTATGGCAGTTAACATTTGACCTTTCTTTCACTTTCCTAAGTTAAGATATGATTGTGATAATTACTCGTAGCCCTTTAAGAATATCACTTGGAGGAGGGGGTACTGACCTTCCTAGTTTCTATGCCCATGAAGATGGGTTTGTGCTATCGGCAGCAATAAATAAATATGTTTACGTTTCCGTATCCAATCCATTTTTTAAGAATATATTTCTTAAATATTCTCAAATAGAAGAATCTAGTTCGGTCAATAATATAAAACATCCAATTATCAGAGAAACTCTGAAGATCCTTAATTACCAAAATACAGGGATAGAAATTTCAACTCATGCGGACGTGCCTGCTGGTACTGGGCTTGGTTCTAGCGGAAGTTTTACAACAGCTTTAATCAAAGCTGTGATGCAATTCCAAATGCAATCAATTTCAGCCAGCGAATTAGCAAAAATGGCTTGCCACATTGAAATTGATATTCTAGGTGAACCGATCGGTAAACAAGATCAATATATTGCGGCGCTAGGTGGCTTCCAGTGCATGACCTTCAGTAAGAACGGAGAGGTAAAAACTGAAAATCTAAAACTTTCAACAGAAACCGTGTCAGCCTTAAAAGAATCTATGACCTTTTTTTATACCGGAATTAATCGAAGTGCATCTGAGATATTGAAAGATCAACACACACGCTCCTTAAAATCAGAGTCAGAAATGTTAAAATCTCTTAGAGAAACTAAATCAATAGGTTATAAAATTAAGGATACTCTCGAAAAGGGTGATGTTGAAGAGTTTGGCAAAACTTTAAATGAGCATTGGAAAATAAAAAGAGCAAGATCTGCAGAAATAAGTTCAGAATATTTTGATAACATTTATAAAACAGCACTAAATAATGGCGCAATCGGTGGGAAACTATTAGGCGCAGGTGGCGGTGGGTTTTTTATGTTTGTAAGCGATGACAAACGTAAATTAAAGAAAATTCTTTTAGAAAAAGGCCTACAAGAAATTGATGTAAATTTCGAATTTGAAGGAACAAAGGTTTTACTAGCATAATGTTTCCGGTCGTTATTCTTGCCGGCGGTTTAGCTACGCGACTTGGAAAGTTAACTGAAAAAATCCCAAAATCTCTCTTACAAATAAACAATGAACCTTTTCTTTATTGGCAGCTGAAGTTACTTGAAGAATATGAATTTACTGAAGTCTATTTACTTATAAGTCATTTTGAAAATCAAATTTTAGATTTTATTGGTGATGGTTCAAAGTTTAATTTAAAAATTAATCATATCTCTGACGGGGAGATTCCATTAGGAACTGGAGGTGCTATATTAAAAAGTCTTTCAAAGTTACCAGAGAATTTTTTTTTACTCTACGGCGACTCATATTTAGATATTGATTATTCAAAAATGGAAAAATATTATATGCAAGGAGACTTTGATTTTTTAATGGGCATTTGTTCCAAAGCAGATCAGTATAATTTCACTCCTAACGTGGTCTTTAGTTCTGGAAAAGTTCAAAAATACTCAAAAAATAAGAATAATTCTTCAATGGAGTATGAAGATTTTGGTGTTAGTTTAATTTCAAAAAGTGTTTTTTTGAATTTTAAAGGTGAAGAGTACAAGGATCTGGGTTCAATCACGAGTGTTTTAGCAGATCAAGGTACAATTTCCGGGTATCTATTTCAAGAAAAATATTATGAAGTTGGTTCAGAAATTGGTATCAGACTAACTACGAAATATTTAAGGGAGAAGTATGGAATTCATAAGTAAGTATTTTACGGACTTACAAAAAGTAAGTGAGCTCATTGATCATCAAAAATTAGAAGAAATGATTTCCGAATTGTTAGAGTTAAAATTAAATAACGGCCGCTTGTTTATAGTTGGCGTAGGTGGAAGCGCTGGGAATGCCTCACATGCTGTTAATGATTTTCGGAAACTCGCAAATATAGAATCTTATTCGGTGACTGATAATGTTTCTGAGCTTACTGCAAGAATTAATGATGAGGGATGGGAGAGTTCTTTTGCTGAGTGGTTAAAATCCTCCCGTTTGAACAGTAACGATGCGATACTTGTTTTATCTGTTGGTGGAGGAGACTTGGAAAGAAAAGTAAGTGTGAATATATGTAAAGCTATAGATTTTGCAAAAATAAAGAATTGCAAAGTATTCGCAATAGTTGGTAGAGATGGTGGTTATGCCGCATTAAATTCTGATGCATGTATAATTATCCCAACAGTGAGCGATGAGTTTATAACTCCCTTTGCAGAGTCATTCCAAGCCATAATTTGGCATTTATTTGTTTCGCACCCAAAACTTAAGTCAAAATCAACCAAGTGGTAATTTGAAAAAAGCAGTATTTCTCGATCGAGACGGAACAATTATTCGAGATTTTAAAGGTAAAACAAATTCTATTCCACTTGCTGATCTAGAACAGTTTGAGATCCTCGACGGCGTTAAAGAGGGTATTATAAAGTTAGAAAACGCGGGGTTTCAGTTAGTTGTTATCACAAATCAGCCAGATGTTGCACGTGGGGGCATTAAAAAAAATTTCGTGCAAGCCGTAAACGATAAGATTGCCGTAGAGTTAGGAATCAAACATTTTTATGTCTGCTACCATGATAATGATGATGGGTGTAATTGTAGAAAACCTAAGCCAGGGTTGTTAATTACTGCAGCAAACGATTTAGACTTAAGCCTAATGGAAAGTAGCCTCATTGGTGATAGACCCACAGACATTGCAGCCGGTGAAGCTGTAGGGTGTGAGACATACTTAGTTCAAAATAGTAATCTTAGACAACAAGATGCCCACCAGCCTGTAACAATAACTTTTCAAGAAGCTGTCAGCTTAATTCTTAAGGAGAGATTATGACTTTCGACTTATCGAAAATTAAGATTTATGCCGATGGGGCAGATATAAAGCAAATCAAAGAATTGCTAGACAACCCTTTAGTTTCAGGTTTTACTACAAATCCAACTTTAATGAGAGCAGCAGGCGTAAATAACTATGAGCATTTTGCTAAGCAGCTTTTAGATATAGTTGAAGAAAAGCCAGTTTCACTTGAAGTGTTTAGTGATGATTTTCAGGAAATGTACGAACAGGCACTAACTATTTCTTCTTGGGGCAGCAATGTTTATATAAAAATTCCGGTAACAAATACAAAAGGTGAATCATCGAGTGAGCTGATAAAAAACCTTGTATCTAATGGAATAAAAGTAAATGTTACTGCAGTTATGACGCGGGCTCAAATAATTGAAATATGTAAAGTCTTAAATAATAATGTTCCATCTAATATTTCTATTTTTGCTGGTCGCATTGCTGATACTGGACGAGAACCTGCCGAATTCTTCACCTATGCCAAAGAAAATTTAAAAAATAATTTAAATTGTAAGTTAATCTGGGCAAGTCCACGTGAAATTCTTAATGTTATACAAGCAATCTCTGTTGGATGCGAAATTATAACTATTACACCGAATTTACTCTCTAAAATAAATTTGCTTGGTTATTCGTTAGAAGATTACTCACGAGATACGGTCGAGATGTTCTTTAAAGATGCATTGTTAAGTGGTTATATAATTTAATTAAAACTTCGATTTTTGAAAAGTAAAACAACTCGATTAAGACTTAGTTTTACTAATTCAAAGTTATTAGTAAGCATATAGTTCAAAACTGGTACAAGCGTCATTTCATTGTTTATCCCCCTTTCTGGCCCAGCATCTACAGAAATATATTCAATTTTATTTAACATGTTCTCAGCTCCATATAAAACTTCTGGCTCACCTCCTTCTGCCTCAACTTTAAAAAGCTTTATTCTTCTATTTACAAAATTATCTAGCCTGACTGTTTGGATATTCACTGAATCTTTAAAAGCTCCTGATGGTATAAAGCTATTATCACTTGAGTCATGCATTCTAAAAAATTTAAGAATTCCTGTAGAATTCCACAAACCTAAATTATAGACATTGTGTTCTATTGGGATGTTAGTTCTTAGACATTCAAATTCCATTGGCGAAGGCTCGAAACCAATATAGTCAATAGTAAGATTCATGGCTTTGAAATATAGAAATAAATCACCCACATTAGCGCCACAGTCAACAATTAAGTCGCCATCTTTGAGTGGTACATGATTCAAAAGATATGTATTCCCAATTTCTAATGCTCGATTGTCGAGTCCTGCCTTATATGTGTGATTTATATTCTTTAAGTCAGAGCAAATTATAGAATAAGACGAGCCAATGACTGTAAACATATTTGACTTTGTATCCATGCTGATTCGCACAAAATCTTTCGCACCTCTATTGAATCGCAAGATAGTACATCGATTCCTTAAATTGAATAACTTTATGAATAGTCTTGGATTTATTTCTTTTTCAAGAAATGAATCCAAAAACAAAGAGAAACTTCTTAAAATTTTTTGTTTACCCATACTTGGAGTGTACCGATATAATGTCAATATGACAGAATCCCAAAAAACTGATCAAGTAGCTCCAAAATTATTGCCGGATGTAGCAGTATTATTGCCCGTTGCTTCAACCAGGTATTTAGCCTCAACGCTTGAAAGCATTTCCTATCAAAGTTTTCCTCTTAAAAAACTACAATTAGTTATAGTTGCTACTGGCGTAAAAACGAATGATATATATAAAATGTTGCCTAGTAATTTATTAAATGTCACAGAGATTATTAGTTGTGAATTGAAGGGGATATCTTTTAGTTTAAACCTTGGGCTCTCACAAGTTAAAGCCGAATTTGTAGCGAGAATTGATGCTGATGATATTATGAAAAAAGATAGAATAAAAAACCAAATTGAATTTTTACAAAATAACCCCCATATTGACGCTGTCGGAAGCCGAATTGAACTTATTGATTCTGGCGATAAAATGATTTCTTTCAAATCTTACCCGCTGCATGACTTACAATTAAGAAAAACTATTTTGGATCAATCCCCCCTGGCGCATCCAGCAGTTATGTTTAGGTCTGACAAAGTTTTGCGCTTGGGTGGGTACAGAAATATGCCATCTGAAGATGTGGATCTTTGGGTAAGGATCATGGAGCAAGGTAAAATAGCAAATCTAGATCAAGTATTAACTAGTTACAGATTACATCCTGGCCAAGGGAGCAATTTCGAGATAAATTCCACTGACATACCACGTAGAATTTTATGGACATCTTTTTTACTTCGATCTCAAGGCTTACTTGATTTCCCAAAATCCAATATTGAAACTTTTGATGGTCAAGCCTGGAAAATGTGGATAAATGAAAATCGAGATAAAATTAAGTCGACTTTAATTTCAAGGCTCCTTTTATCTTCTATCTGGGATATAAACCCTAAATTCTTTTTCGGAATCCATATGTCGAAAAAACTTAAATTAAGAAACAGATTTCCACGATTAGCAATATTAGTGCTACAAAATTTTAGTAGCTCTGTTAAATGGTTACAGCTTAAAGTACTAAAATTTTTTTACAGAAAATTTCTATATCGAATGAACAAAATGCTAAATATATTTTAAATAGTATCGATTTTTTTGATTATGTGTACTTTTGGCATTCCATACTTGGGTTTCCACACTTCATGAGACATGTTAAAGGTTTGGTATAAAAAATCTGTCCTATTTCCAATTATTTGAGTAATCAACCTTCCATAGTTGTGTGTGTAACTATAATTTCTTCTTATCAACTTATTATATAAATATCTATTTTCGGAAGGCTCAATTATAAGGGCAGTACTGGAATTTAAAATAATTTTTTCTAGTACGTCTTTAATTTTAAAGGGGTGGACATACATCAATACTGCCCAATTGAAAACTAGATCAAATTTTCTTTCATCTATAAAATCAAAAAGATCGCCGACTTCCATTTTCAAATTAGTAAGATGCCCATATTGTTTCTTTCCAAATACTATTGCTTCTTCGTTTATATCAAATCCAGTATAAATAACTTCATCATCTCTAAGATAATTACTTAATTCAGCTAGTCTTATCCCGTTAAGGCATCCAATTTCAGTAATATTTTTAGGTAACCTTTCGGTTGCGATTTGTGCAGCAACTAGTTTACAAAGAAATTCATTCATACGTTTGTTTTCTGAAGAATTACTAGAATCTTCAAATGGTTTATTCGCCCATTGTTTTTTCAAATAATTTGGAGCTATTAAAGCCAAAATTAGTTTTAATAAATGATATATTTTAATATTAATTTTTATGTCCCAAATTAATCTCCGTAATACCTTCATTGACATAATTAAATTGTATTGTTCAATTCACTAAAATTTATAATTCCAAAGCCTTTACCCAGTAATCCTCTTCCATCCACGACAAAACTAAGTTTCTTGTAATATTTAAAATCTATTTTGCGGAACTCATCATGATCGGTGTGTATTATTATTACTTCTATATCATTTTTCACGCTTACGGGCTCAAAACCCAATTTGCGTAATTCACTATCTGAATAAAGTGGATCGTGAAAATATGGACTAGCCCCTAATGACAAAAGTATTCTCTGTAGGTCATATGCACCTGAATGAGCTGTTTCTTTAGCATTTGGTCTGTAGGTAACACCTAATACCAATATTTGCTTTCCAGTAATTTTGCCTACATTATCCAATAATAATTGTACAAAAAACTTTGGCATATTTTTATTCACAATTCTCGCCTGTTTTACTATTGAAGCTTCGGTATCACTTTTAAGGTATAGATGCGGATACACAGGTATGCAATGACCGCCTACCGATATACCTGGTTGATGAATATGAGAGTAATACTGTGAGTTAGAAGCATCGATTATATTTTGAATATCAAGATTTAATTTATGTGCATGTATAGCAAATTGATTTGCTAGCCCAATGTTTACATCACGATAAGTAGTTTCTGCAAGTTTGACAAATTCAGCTGCCTCCGTGGTGCCTAAACTCCAAACACCATTAGCATTTTTTAAATCATCTCTTTTATCAAAATCGATAACAGATTCATAAAATTTAATTCCTCTTAGAGTGCACTTTTCAGTTATTCCTCCAACAATTTTAGGATACTTTCTCAAATCACTAAAAACTCTTCCCGTGAGTACCCGTTCTGGAGAAAAGGCAACAAAAACTTCACTACCAATTTCAAAGCTACTGAGCTCCTGGATTCTTTTCCCAAATCTATGCCTTGTAGTCCCGATTGGAACTGTAGTTTCATAACAAACCAAAGTTCCTTTTGTAATATAACTGCCAATAGATTCAGTGACAGAATCTATAATTGAAAAATCTGGCTCCCCTTCTTCGTTTGTAACTAGCGGAACTGTTACAACAATAATTTCTGCATCAGCAATTGCATGTTTTTGATCAGTTACTGCTTTTAGATAACCAGAATTTACTACTTCTTTAAGCTTCCAATCTAGATCTTGCTCTTCTGCTATTGGAGAATTACCCAGATTAATTTCATTAACCCTATCAATATCAATTTCTAGGCCAACGACAAAATTATTTTTAGTTGCAAACTGTACAGCTAACGGCAAGCCAAGTTTACCTAACCCAATTACAGTAATTTTCAAATTTCTACGACCTTACTTTCGCTTGCACTTTTTAATACCGCTTCAGCAATTTCTACGACTTTGTAACCTTCTTCAATAGATACAATAGAATTTATCTCACTATTTAAATAGTTCTGAAAATTTATATGCTCTACTTTAAGTGGCTCAGGCTTATCAAATGCAAACTTTAACTCTTGACCTTGAGTAACTCCACGAAAATGAGAAATAGATGACTGATCAGAGTGATTCTGCCCATTCTCAAAAAAAGTTAGATCAGAATCTAACGTATTTAATTTAAGTGCTCCCTTTTCCCCTAAAATCACAACACTTCTTTCCTTGAAAGGAGATAGCCAATTAATCATATGATTAACAACAATTCCATCAGTTAAAGTACCTGTTATTGCTACTAAGTCTTCATTTTTTCGACCAGCCCGGTGAGTTATTTTCGCCGCAATACTCTTATAACTTTTGTTTAAAAGCCAGGAAGTTAGATCAATGTCATGCGTTGCAAGATCTAGTACAACTCCAACATCTGCAATTCTAGAGGGGAAAGGCCCTTGCCTTGATGTTGATACTTGATAAATCTCACCCAATAAGCCACTTTCTATCTTAAGTTTGGCTAACTGAGCTGCTGCATTGAACCTTTCAATATGGCCTACAGCTACTTTAGATTTTGAACTTTTGCTCAACATTAAAATTTCTTTTGCAGAGGCTAAATCATGGGCTAGCGGCTTTTCAATTAATATATTAATATTTAATGAAAAAAGTTTCTTTGCTATGTCTAGATGGTATGCAGTTGGAGCAGAGATTACGCAGTAGCTAGGCTTTAGCGCAATTAGTTCCTCAAAACTCATTAACAAACTATGGTATTCACTACCGCTATGAATTTCAGTTAGGGGATCCACGATACCGACTAATTCAAGAGTTTCTAGTTGAGAAATCACTCTGGCATGATTTTTCCCCATAACACCTAAACCTATAATTCCTACTTTAAGATTTTGTTTCATAAAGATTCAGAGATCTTATTCATAGTTTTTGAGATTATCTTAAGGTCTCGCTTTGTTAAACTGGGGTGAACAGGAATCGACAATACTTCTTGAGTGGCCAATGTGGTTTCAGGTAGAATTGTGCTATCTGAAAAAGCTGGTAGCAAATGAACTGGGGTTGGGTAATAAACAGCGTTTCCAATCTTTTCTTTATCTAGTTTTTGTGAAACTAAATCACGAACTCCACGAATTCTTACTGTGTACTGATGATAACAATGAGAGTAACCAGACGGAACATGTGGAAGTTTATAAAAGTTAGAGTCTAAATTATTGCTTAAAAAAGCTGCATTATTTTGACGGATTTCAGTCCAATGCGAAATTTTATTCAATTGCTCTAACCCGATGGCGGCATGAATATCTGTCATGCGTAAATTAAAGCCCACAATTTCATTTTGATATCGAATTTCCATCCCCTGACTGCGCAAAAGCCGGCAGGTTCGTTCGGCATCAGAGCTTGCCAGCACCACCATACCTCCTTCACCTGTTGTCATATTTTTCGTGGGATAAAATGAAAATGCAGCGGCATCTCCAAATGTTCCAACCGGTACCTTATTTATACTTGCCAGGTGTGCCTGGGCCGCATCCTCGATAACAAGCAAGTTAAATTTCTTCGCAATATCCATAATCTCTGGCATAGATGCAGGAAGTCCATATAGGTGTACAGCCAAAATCGCTTTAGTTTTAGAAGTTAATGATTTTTTTAAACAATCGAGTGAGATATTGAAAGTTAGTGGGTCTATATCAACAAAAATTGGCGTTGCACCCGTTAAGGAGATTGCGTTTGCGCTTGCTGCAAATGTGAATGAGGGTACTAATACTTCATCACCGCTACCGATTCCAAGGGAGAGAAGTGCAATATGCAAAGCTGAAGTTCCAGAATTAACTGCTACGCATGGTCGCCCGCCAACATATTTTGAAAAACCTTCTTCTAGTTTTTTCACGTAAGGCCCTTGAGTTAAATTTCCTGACTTTAAAACCTTAACAACCTGTCTTATTTCCTTTCGTCCAATTAACGGCTTTGCAAGTGGAATGGGTTTCATTTAATAACTAATTCTTCTAAACCTTCACTTGTTAACTTGTAACGCATGTTTGTTTGCGGACATCTGAATTCATCTTCTACTTCTTCAAGTTTATAACCCGCCTTACCAACCCAACCGATTTGTTTTGCTGGTACTCCAGCCACCAGCGCAAAGTTAGGAACATTTTTTACTACAACTGATCCAGCGGCGACCAAGGCCCAAGATCCAATAATGACGGGCGCAACACATATTGACCCCGCTCCAATACTTGCACCGAGTTCGATTTTCACTGGAACAGATTTCCAGCTACTTGATAATTTTGGAGTCCCGTCAGGAGAGGTCGCTCTTGGGTTACGGTCATTTGTTAGCACTACCCCTGGACCAATAAAAACAAAATCAGAAATTTCAGCTGGGTCATATATTTGGGCATTGTTTTGAATTTTACAACTTTTGCCAACTTTAACTCCAGGCCCAATATAAACCGAGTTTCCTATAACAGTATTCTCTCCAATTGAAACATCCTTTCGGATATGTGCAAAGTGCCAAACTTGGACAGAATCATGTATCAGCTCTGGGCTCTCTATGAGCGAACTGCTTTGAAACATTCTCACCTTATTCTCCGTGAAATATTAGAATGAGTTTAACCGTTCAGAGTGATACATAATCCAGGTCCAATTAGGCTTCAGAAATCCTTTAACTTTTTGCCCCATTTGGGCATAAATTGAAAAACAGGCCAGAGGCGTACTTTCTTTCAATTTGACTTGTTTAAAGCAGGATTCTCACCCCTTTCCCTTATAAGCGTAATTACCTCTAAAATTCTGGCCTATGAGGGGGCAACATTTACCCCCATTTCGTGTCTTACTAAGTAGAGGGGTCAAGACGTTGGCTCAGCTGAAAGCGGGAAATCAAAGTGTCACTTCGTAAGAAGGCTCAGGCCCCAGCGACTATTGCTGCGTGGTCTGTTTCTGATTTATCCGCACTTTATACCCAAAATCGCTCATCACTTATCGCCCAAGCCCGCCGAATTCTTCGAAGCGATGCTGATGCAGCAGAGGTTGTCCAGGATGCCTTCCTTAAATTTATCTTGGCAGCTCCAGAGCTTGATACCGCAGACCGTGCCATTGCATATCTGCGCACCACGGTTAATAATCTATGCCTGAATGTAATCCGTGCAACTGGATCTCGACCTAACCTAGTTGCAATTGATTCAGATGCCACTCAAGAGCGCCTATCTGAGATCGCAGCAGAAAATCACATTCCAATGGATGCAACTCTTGCAGCCGCTGAGGATGCTTCAATTATTCGCGAAGCACTATCTCGCCTATCTGAGACTCAACGAACAGCACTTGTTATGTGGGAGGTTGAAGGCCGTACAACTAAAGAGATTGCAACTGCAATTGGAACTAGTGAGAAAAATGTACGCCATGTTGTGCAGCGCGCTCGTGCTTCATTTATTCGAGTTCTTGCCGAATGGGTAGTTGATGAGAAAACCGGTGCTACTGCACTTGATTCTATTTCTGGCACATATAAGAAGGCAGCAGAGCTTGCTAAAAAATCATCTAAGGTTGCACTTTCATTACTTATAGTAATGGTTGCCTTCCTAGGCTTTAACTCTGTAACTGGAAGTGAATTTAATAATGGTTCGCTCGTTTCAACTTTAACTCAAGAGGCGCCAGCTTCGTCTCAATCGTCAACTCCATCTCCATCTCCATTAGAAACAAACCTAGATCTTTCAAATCAGAAATTAATTGAAGATAATTCTGTGATTAACTTCCGCACATCAAAATCTTTGTTTGCTGGTCTTTCCAAAGACGGATTACCAACAGGCTTTACAATTTCTGATGCAACTGGAGATGTTGGATCACTCTCTGTTTCATCCCAGTCAACAATTACCAATCCTGACGGTTATGTGCTGGTTTCATATGCGCAATCTCAGGGCGAATCAACTCTTAATGCCTTAATTTCCCAAACTATTACAGTTGATGGCGCAGGCACTTCATACTTTGCAAGTCCCTCTGTGACTGTTGCAGGCTCATGGTTCCCGCTGACCCAGAACGGTTCAGCCTTCACCATTACCCGCCTTTCCAACGGAAATTACCTCCTAACTGCCACCATATATATAGATTCAACGGTGGATTCAGCCCTATTTGTGGCTGCTACTGGCGGGTTAGATGTCGATGCAATTCCAAATGAGATTTCTACCCGTATAATTTTGAACTCTAGCAAGAGCACAATCCTTGCTCAGGCGATAAATATCGGCGCCAAAGGGGTCAAATAAATGACACCTAACAAACAGGTTTCTCCTGCAATCCGGATATTGCGGGGGGAAAGAGATGCGTCAGCACGTGCG
>Ga0209550_10002693_pt1 | contig 17079 bp, 15 predicted proteins | sample LauGreSuBDMM15SN_2_FD_187567 | JGI IMG/M metagenome (GOLD analysis project Ga0209550, IMG submission 187567) | Freshwater lake microbial communities from Lake Michigan, USA - Su13.BD.MM15.SN (SPAdes) (version 5) | ecosystem: Environmental > Aquatic > Freshwater > Lake | place: Lake Michigan...
AATTGGCTCGCCAACAGACCCCAACAAACGCAAACTCGACAAATCAAAACTCTTAGGATGCACCGCCGCATCGGCGTCTGACGTTTTAATCAACGAACGGATCGCAGTGGGTGCGGTGTAAAAAATCGAAACTTTTTGCTCTTGAATGGTTTTCCAGAAGCGCCCAGCGTTTGGATACGTGGGCACGCCTTCAAACACAATTTGCGTCAAACCAGCTGCCAAGGGCCCGTACGCAACGTAGGTGTGTCCGGTGACCCAGCCAACATCAGCTGTACACCAAAAAATATCATTGGCTTTTGCATCAAATACCCACTGCATCGTGAGCTTGGCCCACAACAAGTAACCGCCCGACGAGTGCTGCACACCTTTGGGCTTACCGGTCGAACCTGAGGTATACAAAATAAACAGGGGATGCTCGGCACCGACGGCGACAGGTTCGCAGGTGGTGGCTTGTTTGTCAGCCACATCATGAAACCACACATCACGCTTAGCATCCCAAGCGATTTTGCCGCCGGTGCGTTTGTACACGATGCAATGACGCACGGCCTCGCAACCGCCCATTGCCAAGGCCTCGTCCACTGCGGGCTTCAGTGCAATCGCCTTGCCGCCACGCATTTGCTCGTCGGCGGTGAGCACTAAGGTCGCGCCCACATCCGTGATGCGTTCGTGCAAACTTTTTGCCGAGAAGCCACCAAATACCACCGAGTGTGTGACACCCAAGCGTGCACAGGCCTGCATGGCCACCACAGCCTCAATCGACATGGGCATGTAGATGATCGAGCGTTCGCCTTTTTTGTAGCCCAGTGCTTTGAGGCCGTTGGCTAACTGGCACACACGATCGTGTAACTGTTGGTAGGTAATTTTTTTAACAACGCCATCGTCGGATTCAAAAATAATCGCAACTTTGTTGGCATTGCCGTTTTTAAGATTGGCATCTAAGCAGTTAGCCGAGACGTTGAGTTCGCCATCACCAAACCACTCGAAGAACGGCGCACGCGACTCATCGAGCACCTTGGTAAAAGGTTTTGTCCAGTGCAGATGCTCACGCGCCTGCGCAGCCCAAAAGGCATCAGGGTCGCGATCGGCGGCCTCGAGCAGGGATTGATACCCGGCTTGACCTGACACGTTGGCATGCTGCGCAAAGCCCTCAGGCGGTTGAAATACGCGCGTTTCAACTAGAGTGGATTCGATTGAGTTCGCCATGAGTACAGTCTCCGTAATTACCAGGGTCAATGTGTATTAATGATTTTCTGGGGTCTAAAAAAATTAATTTTTGATGCGACTTGCTGAGTAAACGATGATCACTGAACAGCCGGCCTGAGACTTCTATGACTGACAGCTAAGCAAAAGCAGCTTAAATCAGCAGCGTCGAATTCTCAGGCCTAGAGATTCTGCCGCCTCAGGCAGTTAACGCAGCGATGCCAGCCGAAGCGATCTCGGCATCTTCTGACGACTTCACGCCAGACACGCCTACTGCGCCAATGACCTGGCCGTCGATCGTAATCGGCACACCGCCCTCGAGCATCCCTTGTAGGTTAGGTGCTGACAAAAATGAAGTACGGCCATTATTAATGATGTCTTCGTAGACTTTAGTTTCGCGACGTGCCAACGCAGAGGTGTGCGCTTTGGCTGGTGCGATGTGCGCCGACATGGCTGGTGCACCATCCAAACGTTGTAAACCCAACAGATGGCCGCCATCGTCAACGACCGCAATGGTCACGGCCCAATTGTTTTTGTTAGCATGGGCTTTAGCAGCAGCCAAAATTTTAGAAACATCGGCATCAGTCAAGACAGCTTTGGTTTTCACAGAGAATCCTTAATTTGTTCAAGTGCAGAGGGGTCTTCAATTGTTGTGAGATCGCCGGGGTCGCGTCCTTCGCACACCGCAACAATCGCACGTCGAAGAACTTTACCAGAGCGCGTCTTAGGCAACGCTGTGACAAAACGCACCCTGGCGGGGCGCGCCACGGGCCCAAGCTGCTCGTCAACTAACCGCATAATATCGCCCTCGAGCTTTAAGAGCGCGCCGGGCAGCGAAAATAAATTGGGGTCTTTAAGCACCGCAAAGCCAACAGCCACCTGCCCTTTGAGCTGATCTGCGATCCCCACGACCGCCGACTCGGCAACGGCCGCATGACAGTTGATTGACTCTTCGATTTCACGGGTACCCAAGCGATGCCCCGCCACGTTAATCACATCATCGGTACGGCCTAAGATAAACCAGTAGCCATCCTCATCTGTTAAGCCCCAGTCAAAGGTTGAATACACCTGACGACCAGGCACCGAGCCGAAATACGTTTCAACATAACGCGCATCATCGCCCCAAATTGTGGTCATCGCACCCGGTGGTAAGGGCGGCACAATGGCGACTACACCCTTCTGATTCGGGCCAAGATCTTCGCCGGTCTCTTCGTTCAGCACACGAACGTCAAAACCGTACACCGGAAACGACGGACTACCAAATTTTGTTGGCACATCTGCGATACCAGGCTGCGCTGCCAAAATTGGCCAACCCGTTTCAGTTTGCCAATAGTTATCGATGATAGGACGGCCCAGCCCTGCAGAAATCCATTGTGCGGTCGGCTCGTCTAACGGCTCACCGGCCAGATACAGCGCGCGCAAGGTCGACAGATCGTATTTCTTCAGCAAAGCCTCGTCATGTTTTTTAAGCACCCGAATCGCAGTTGGGGCAGAAAACATGGTGTTGACTTTAAAGCGTTCAACTAGGCTCCATAAGATACCGCCATCGGGGCGTACGGGGGTACCCTCGTACAAGATGGTGGTCTGGCCAGCAATCAAAGGGCCATACACAATGTACGAGTGGCCAACCACCCAGCCAATATCGCTGGTGCACAAGTAGGTATCGCCCGGCTTGCCGTTAAAAATACGTTGCATAGACGAAGCAAGGGCTACGGCATAGCCTCCGGTGTCGCGTTGCACACCCTTGGGCTTACCAGTGGTGCCCGACGTGTACAACACATAACTGGGTTCTGACGACTCAAGCCAAGTCACAGGCACCACCGCCCCATCATATTGGCGTCTAAGGCTCGCGTAATCAAGGTCTCGGCCCACCACCGGCTCAAAGGCAAACAAGCCGCGATTGACCACCAACACTTTTTCAGGCGGAAGCTGTGACAGCGCAATCGCCTTGTCGAGTAAGGGCTTATAGGGCGTCACTTTGCCGCCTCGCGAGCCGGCGTCGGCACACACAATCACTTTAGGTGAGGCATCATCAATACGCTGCGCTAAGTTCACTGAGGCAAAACCGCCAAAGACCACCGAGTGAATCGCACCCAACCTTGCACAGGCCAGCATGGCAAAAACAGCTTCAGGCACCATGGGCATATAAATCAAGACTCGGTCGCCTCGCGCCACCCCTTGAGCCTGCAACATCGCCGCGACGGCGTTCACTTCGCGATAGAGGTCTCGTCGACTGTAGGTAGTTTCTTGCTCAACCTCGGTCGACACCCAAATTAACGCCGGAGCATCGGCCTGCGAATCTAGCCAACGATCGACAGCGTTAAAACATAAGTTGGTTCGACCGCCAACAAACCACTTGGCAAATGGAGGTTTGCTGTAATCAAGCACCTCAGTAAAGGGTGTTTCCCAGTGAATACCTGCCGCTTCTTCGCGCCAGAAAACATCTTTTTGCTGAATCGAACGTTGATGGGTCGCCTGGATTGGGTTCATAGTCGGTCTCTCGAGTACTTTTTTAGCAAAGATCGCTTTTTGTACTACTATTGTGACAGGTAAACCTTGCACGAGGCTTTCCGCCCCTGCAGTGATCAGACGCTAGGTGTCGGTTTTTCTTTCAATTGCCGGCTTCACTATTTTGATTTGCGTCCTTTTTAGACCATCGGTCAGTTTTTCTGCCCCTCGCTCGCAACCGTTACGATGCCCAACATAACTCTTGCCACCTCTACGCCTTGTCTTTTTGCCCACTGGGTTCGGCTCGCGCTGCTAGCGGGCGCGTGCGTGCTCACTGCTGCGCTCAGCGGTTGCGCAGGCACCACAGATAACGAGGGCTCAGGCCTGAACACTTCATCTGTCGACTGGCGAAACGCCGCAGATCCTATCGGCTCGTTTTTGGCACGCTCTAAAAATGGTGCAGGGTTGATCGCGGGCGACATCAACCACCCGCTCGCGCGCCAGGCACTGACGCAACTCGGGATTCGGTATCGCTGGGGCGGTAAGTCACCCGAAACAGGTTTTGATTGCAGCGGGCTCGTGCTGCACTCGGCGCAACAATCGCTTGGCCTGAAACTGCCACCGCGCTCTTACGATATCGCCATGTTTGGCATCGATGTGCCGCGCAATAACCTACAAGTTGGTGACTTAGTGTTTTTTAATACGCTGGGCCGCCGTAACTCGCATGTGGGCGTGTACTTAGGCGATGATCAGTTTGTGCATTCACCCGCTGCAGGTGGTGTCGTCAGAATCGAAGACATGAAGATGGCATACTGGACCAGGCGCTATAACGGCGCGCGCCGCTTATAAAGCGACCCGCATCACCACAAAATGCCTACCAGCCTCAAGTTTGACCAAGCCTGGGCAGCCTAAACCGACTGTTGCCAGATTGTTTGGATCAAACTCGGCCTGTGAGGTTGCAGCCCCAAAACAGTTGCTATTTAACGACTATCGCCCTGCTTTTTGGATCGAATCCTACTTCTGCCGTGGCTGACCGTTGAGTTGGCAAGCGCCTTGTTGACACAAACCACACTGCTCAAGCGCCTGCTGCACCGCGCACACCGAGCGGCGACAAGCGACCACCTGCACGCCCCCTTTTTGAGCCGCATTTCTAAAGGTTTTCATGACGTTATGACCTAAAAAATCAGTCAAAAGAATTACCACCTGAGTGCCGCTCGGAATCTGCGGCGCCTTTTTTTGGTGTGCTGGGTCGCGCCCAGTGATGTGATGCGTGATGGCAATGTTGTGTTCGCGTAACAGGCTGGGGATATTGCCGAGTCGATCGGCACCGACCACTACTGCGCTCAAGGCTGGGTTCATAGCTGCTCCAATAAAAAGATGAACAGACTAAATGATAATGATTCTTATTTATAAAACAAGAGTAATAATACTTATTCTCATTTAAAGGGTAAATTAATTTTATCAATATCCGGAAATTTACTTATGTTCAATTCAAATTAGAGTTATTTTTCTTGTTTATTTTCAACGAGTTCTCGAATTTTACTTTCGCTTAATTCGGGGGTTAGCATGGCGATTAAGGTATACACATAGTCGCGTAAAAACACACCTGACTTGAGCGCAATGCGGGTTGTTTGCACCCCAAAGAGGTGTCCGGCAGGGATGCTGACCAAGTTGGTGTCACGCAGCGGCTCGTAGGCAACGCCTGCGATGATCCCGATCCCTAAGCCGACATCGACATAGGTTTTAATCACGTCGGCATCAATCGCCTCAAGAACAATATCCGGGCGAAGCCCCTGCTCTTCAAAGGCACGATCGACCGAGCGGCGCCCTGAAAAAGCGCGATCGTAGGTAACCACGGGGTAGCGAGCAACATCCTCAAGTGCTAGAGCAAAGCCCTTTTTACGCGCAAGCGCCGCCAAGGGGTGTTCAGGACGCACGACAACGGTATGCTCCCAGGTGTAACAAGGCAAGGTTTCAAGCCCGGGGGTCAGTGCCAGCGACTCGGTGGCAATCGCCAGATCTGCCTGCTCATGCAACACCATCTGCGCCAATTGTGGCGGGCTGCCCTCCGCCAAAGACAGGTGAACTTTAGGAAATTGCTTACGAAACTCGGGGATAATTTTAGGCAAAACGTAACGCGCCTGCGTATGCGTACAAGCGATCACCAGGCTGCCCTCGTCGCGCTGCGCAAATTCATCACTCACTTTTTTGAGATTCTCGATCTCGCGCATGATGCGCTCGACCACCTGCGCCACCGCCGCGCCGGGCTTGGTCAGACCTTTGATGCGTTTGCCGTGCCGCTCAAAAATCTGCACGCCAAGTTCATCTTCAAACTCAAGGATCGCCTTACTGACACCAGGCTGTGAAGTGAACAGACTGCGCGCGGCTTCGGTCAGATTGAAGTCACGTCGGATAGTTTCTCGAACAAAACGAAACTGTTGCAAATTCATAGAAGTCCTGTAAACCACGTGGGTGTGAAGCCGAACAAGCCTGAACTTTGTCAACCTGGCGTCCGACGAACACGGACCGGTCGTCGCAGGCGGTTCAAACAAAAGCGCGTGGAGGTCATCAGCACACCAAACAAATACGATTATAAGTAATATAGAAACCAATTTTAAATAACTTTTTAGAATAAGCTTCTATGGCATTTCAAACTTGCGGGATAATCACTTAACTTTTTTCACGTACAAAGGTTGCCCCATGGATTTCAGCATCAGCATTTCAGCTAGCCCTCATCAAACTAAAACCCCAGCGATCGCGGTCGGTGTCTTCACCGATGGGGTATTAAGTGTTGCGGCCGAGGCGATTGATCGCGCCAGCAGCGGCGCCATACGGGCCGTCATCAAAGCAGAGTTCACCGGCCGGACTGCTTCAACTTTAGTCTTGCGTAACCTTGATGGTGTCGCCGCACCCCGCATCGTCTTAGTCGGGCTCGGCAAACAAGCTGAGTACACCCCACGGGTGCACGCGCGCGCCGAACAAGCCTTCGCTGCGTTTTGTGTGCAGGCACGTCTGACAGAAGCGACCTCGACGCTGGCCGCGATTGATTGCCCCTCTGCTCCACTGCGCGATCGCGCGCGCTCGGCCGCGGCGGCGTGCGGCGAGGCAACCTACCACTACGATGCTAGCTTTGGTAAACCTGACCTGAACGCTCGCCCCAAACTGAAAAAGCTAACGCTCCAATTTGCCAATGCAGCTGATCGGGTGGCGGCAACACTAGGCCTGACTGAAGGCGGTGCGCTGGCACACGGGATGTCGCTGGCCCGCACCCTCGGCAACTTGCCTGGCAATATCTGTACCCCGACCTACTTAGGTGAGCAAGCAAAAGCCTTGGGCAAAGAGTTCAAAAGCCTCAGTGTCAAAGTGCTAGATCGTAAACAAATCGAAGCCCTCAAAATGGGTTCGTTTTTATCTGTCGCCCGCGGCTCTGTCGAACAGCCTCGCTTTATCGTGCTGCACTACAAAGGCGAACCTGTCGCAGCAAAACGCGGCGCCAAAGCCCCTGCGGGCCCCATCATTTTAGTGGGTAAAGGGATTACGTTTGACTCGGGCGGTATCTCAATCAAGCCGGCCGCCACCATGGACGAGATGAAGTTCGACATGTGCGGGGCCGCAAGCGTCTTAGGCACCTTGCGCGCGGTTGCTGAAATTGGCCTGCCGGGCGAAATCATCGGCCTGATCCCCACCTGCGAAAACATGCCAAGCGGTTCGGCTAACAAACCTGGCGATGTGGTGACCAGCATGTCTGGCCAGACCATTGAAATCCTCAACACCGATGCCGAAGGCCGTCTAATCTTATGTGACGCCTTGACGTACGCCGAGCGCTTTAAACCTTCTGCGGTGATTGACATCGCGACGTTAACGGGCGCCTGCGTGGTGGCGTTAGGCAAGGTCAATACCGGCCTGTTCGCAAGCGACGATGCGCTGGCCGATGCCTTACTGGCAGCGGGCAAGCAATCAATGGATACGGCTTGGCGCTTGCCGCTTGACGATGCCTATCAAGAGCAGCTGAAATCAAACTTTGCTGACATGGCTAATATTGGTGGCCAACCTGGTGGTGCCGTCACAGCCGCCTGCTTCTTAGCCCGTTTTGCCAAGGCATACCACTGGGCACACTTGGATATCGCTGGCACCGCTTGGCGCGGCGGTGGCGACAAAGGCTCGACGGGTCGCCCCGTGCCGATGTTGCTGCAATATCTGATTAACCAGGCGTAGATCAAAAAATGGCCCGTATCGACTTTGCTTTTGGCGCGACTGACAAAATCGCGCAAGCGTGTCAGACCACGCTCAAGCAACACCTTGCGGGCCACAAATTAGTGGTCTACTGCAGCGATGCTGCCCGCTTAAACGCCTACGACACCAGGCTATGGGCAGTTGAACCCACGGCGTTTGTGCCCCACGTCATGGCCACTGATCCGTTGGCCGAACAAACACCCATTTGGTTGGTCTCAAGCGACCTAGAACAAGCCTTAGCACGCGCACCTGCAGGGGCTTGGCTGCTCAATCTTGATGAACAGTGCCCACCCTCGCTTGGTCACACCGCTCGCGTGCTTGAAATTGTGTCCGACGATGATGATGACAAGAACGCGGCGCGCGCACGTTGGACGCAATACAAAGCCGCGGGACACGAATTGAAAGCGCACCGCTTGACGTGACTGCTTTCGCTTGCAAGCTGCGGGGCCTGAAAAGACGGGGCGCTATGCTTCTGACCGTCTGGGTTGAGGCTGACAGCTTACCCCAGGAGGCAAACACCAAACCGCGATGCAGCGCACCCGCGTTCGGCATCGCAAGGCTCAAAAACCTGGTGACGTGCTACAAGACGGCGCCTCCGCGAACGAGATAAATGACGCCAGCGTTGCAAAAAACACCACAATTTGTAGGAAATCTAGCCATTCAGGGAACTGTCAGGTATGCTTTCGGTCATAGACTCATGGCTAACCTTAAATAGCCTGAGTCCAATTTAGTGACAGGAGCTAATTATGTCTGAATATCGTCCTTCTTTAAACCCCGGCCAATACAGTGACGTCGCCGACGTCGCCGTGCGTAACCGTGTGCTGCGCAACACCTACTGGCTGTTGGCCATTTCGCTGATCCCCACTGTACTGGGCGCGGCCTTTGGTATGTACAGTGGCATCAATAAAGTCATGGCAACCAGCCCGTTCATCACCATGATTATCTTTTTGGCTGGTGCCTTTGGTTTGATGTACGCCATCGAAAAGAACAAAGAGAACTCTTTAGGCGTGGGCCTGCTGCTGCTCTTTACGTTCTTTATGGGCATGATGCTGTCGCGCCTGCTGGGCCACGTGCTGGGCATGAGCAACGGCACACAACTGGTGATGTTTGCTTTTGGTGGCACAGCAGCCGTCTTTGGCATGATGGCCACACTGGCGACATCGATCAAACGTGATCTGTCGGGTCTTGGTAAGTTTATGTTCGTCGGCGTCGTGATCTTGCTTCTTGCCAGCGTCGCCAACATCTTCTTGCAATTGCCTGCACTGATGCTGACCATTTCGGTGGTTGCGATTGTGATCTTCTCGGCCTTTATGCTGATTGATCTGCAACGTGTGGTCAACGGTGGCGAAACGAACTACGTGTCGGCAACACTTGCCATCTACCTAGACGTGTACAACGTATTCGCGAATCTGCTCGCCATTTTAGGCTTCACAAGCGGCAGTCGCGATTAAGTTTTAGGTTTGAAAGCGCCTGGCGCGAGTCACCAGGTGCCAAGTACCTAGGTCAACCCCAAGGGGCCAAGCTTAGGGTAAAAAGAAGGATCAAGCTCTGCATTCACAGAGCTTGATCCTTTTGCGTTGAGAACAACGATCACCAAGACCAAGCTCGAAGGCACGTGCGCTGAAAAGTACGTTGGAACCATCACGAGTCGCCGGGCGCGTTACAAGATTGGTTTTACGGCGAAGTTTCAAGGCGCTTGTAAATAACGCTCGGCAGCTACCATTACGCAGCAAACATTAAGGATCAGTCAATGAACGCCACCGTTTTAACGCACGAAAATAATGGCGTACTCACGCTGACGATCAATCGCCCCGAGCGTCGCAACGCACTTGACGTTGCCACCTATCTTGCCTTAGCCGAGAAGATTCGCGCGGCGAGCGCAAACAAAGATTGTCGTGCCATTGTGATCACGGGTGCAAGCAACTATTTCACGGCAGGTAATGACTTAAAAGATTTTCAAAAACCGCGCAGCTCGGGCGATAGCGGTGGCATCATTTTGTTGCGTAGCCTGATCGATTGTGATTTGCCAATCATTGCCGCTGTTGAAGGGCGTGCAATTGGTATCGGCGTGACGATGCTGCAACACTGTGATTTTATTTGCGCGGCCGACAATGCCTTGTTTACGATTCCGTTTGTGGCACTTGGGCTTTGCCCTGAAGGTGCCTCAAGCGTCTTGCTCGCGCAAATTGTTGGCGCGCGGCGCGCCTCAGACTGGTTGCTACGTGGCAAAACCTTCGGCGCACAAGAGGCGTTTGATGCTGGGTTTATTACTCAGATCACGCACGCTGGGCAAGCCCTGGCAATCGCCCAAGCGCTGGGTGACGAATTAGCCGCCCTGCCCCCGCAAGCCTTGCAGTTATCAAAGCGCATGATGAAACATACCCAACGCCCCCTGCTGCATGACACGCTGAATTATGAGTTTGGTTTGTTTTCTGAACGGCTGCAATCAGAAGAGGCGCAGGCGGCTGTGGCGAAGTTGTTAAAAAAATAGTGTCCACTACGCATCGGACCGTTGCTCAAAAATAACAACCACTACGCACTAAACCGTAGCTCGATTATCGCAGGCATCACGCACTAAACCGTAGCTCGATTATCGCAGCCACTACGCACTGAACAGGCAAAGTATCGCCTGCTAAAAAAACCGCGGCGCTTGCTGAGCGCAAGGCCGCGGTATCTGACTTAGACCAGAACGTTTGCGCTGAACAAGCGCCACACGAACAAACCTAGACTAGAACGTTTGCACGTTTACCGAGCGTTAAACGCAGGCGCTGGGTACACACCTTTTGCTGTTGCCACTGCTGGCGGGTAAATCACTTCTGGGCCCTTCGGCATATTTTGCATGATGGCAAATTCGTTTTTAAACTGTTTACCGGTGTTGTCGATCTTGTATTCGCCGGTAATGGTCACCATCTTGTCGTTTAAATCAAGCGCCGCCTGTTTAAGCTTGGCCGCGTCCAACGACTGCGCCTTCTTAATCATCTCTTCTGCAACAACACCTGCGCCGTAAGCTAACGCAGTCTGAAAGTCAGCGGGGTATTGGGCATTCGGAAATAATTTTGCGTAGCGCGCCGTCATTTGTTCGCGGTTCAAACCATGCGTGACCTTCCAGTTAATTTTTTCGTGCAAGAGCGTTTGGCTTAAGGCGTACAAGCCATCCTTACCCGATTGCTGTAAAAACTGTGGTTGCGAGGCATAGACAAAATAGACAGCTTTAAATAACGCATTGGTTTCGCGCAACTGACGCGCGATGATCATCTGGTCGCCTTCGTAGGCTGTTGGATAAAATGCCTCGGCACCACTAGCCTTGGCTTTCTGAATCATGATGTTGAAATCTTTGGTGCCTTTGGCAAATTTTTCATTTTGAGTGACTTCCATGCCAAGCTCTTTGGCCAAGGCCACAGCGCCTTGAGTCAAAGAGGCTGGAAAGGGCTCATCTAAATAAGCAAACGCAATCTTTTTAACGCCCATCGCATGCAAGGCACGCACACCATTTTGGCCCAGTAATGTACCGGCAATCTGCGTCGCCGACACAATCGACTTAAAGCCTTGTGCGTAAATTGAATCTGCAGAGGCTGACCAAATAATCATCATCTTGTTATTCGTTTCAGTGGTACTCGCTGCCGCACTGGTCAGAGTCGAACCAAAAGGTCCGAACAAGAAGTCACACTTTTCTTCTTTGATTAAGGTTTCGTACACTTTAGGAATAATCGTTTTATCACTGCGATCATCAAGCTTGACCAACTCGAGCTTGCGTTTGACGCCACCAATGTCGATCCCACCGCGCGCATTCACATCATCAATCCAAATCTCAACACCGCGTTGGCCAGACTGTGCTGCCAAGGCGAACGTGCCACTTGACGAAACTGTCATACCAATACGAATCGGCTTATCTGCCTGCGCATAAGCTTGTGCAGCAGGTAAAGACAACACACTTGCAGCCAGAATGGCCTTTAACAATTCACGTTTGAACATGTAAGTCTCCTCAAGGGCTTAAGAATCGATTTTATAATCCACCCATTGCGCGATTAAATCCCGCAACGTATGGTCTTGCGCAAAATCCTGCACACTGCCACTGACTTTGTTACGACCCAACTCCAACACATAGACATGCGTCGACACTCTGACACATTGACGCACGTTCTGATCAATCAGCAATACCGAAATGCCTTGGGCGGGCAACCCAGCAATAAAATCGTAAATCTCGGCGCTCAATTTAGGCGCCACCATCGCCGTGGGTTCGTCAAGCAACAATACCTTCGGATCTAGCACCAACGCACGACCGAGCTCTAAAAACCGTTGCTGGCCGCCGCTCATCGCACCCGCCATTTGGTTGCGCTTTTCTTTAAGCATCGGAAACCGAGTATAGGCACGTTCAACCGCTTGTTCGACACGTACTTTATCGCCTCGAAACGTCCAGCAGGCCAGTCGTAAATTATCGTCAACGCTCAATTCGTTAAACAGACTACGACTTTGCGGCACCATGGCCACACCCTGCGAAATAAAAGACCAAGGGGCAATACCGGTGACGCAATTGCCACCGACGTACACATCGCCTTTCACGGGCTTGAGCAAACCAAACAAGGTGCGTAAGGCGGTCGACTTACCCGCACCGTTGGGGCCAATCACACCTGTGATACCGCCTTGTTCAACGCGCAAACTAAGGTCTTGCAAAATTCGAATATCACCGTGATACGCCACGTCGACATCGTGCAATGCCATCGCTGGCATGGGTGCATGCAAGGTTGAGATTGTTTCAATGGCCAAGATACGCCTCGATCACGTCAGGGTTACTGCGAATGTCTTGCACACCGCCTTGCGCAATCACCTGGCCTTGGTTCATGGCGATAAGGTGATTGGATAGGCGGTAAATAGACGTCAGGTCATGACTAATCAACAGCACCGCCTTGCCCTGCGCAGCCATATCGCTGATGCGCTCGATCATAAACGCGCATAAATCAGGATGAACACCGGCGAAGGGTTCATCCAGCATCACCACGCGAGGATCAGGCATCAGCATACGCGCCATCTCAAGAAGCTTTTGTTGCCCGCCTGAGAGCTCTTCGGCAAAGTTGTGCCTCAAATCGATGAGCTTAAACTGCTCGAGAATTGTCTCGGCTTTGGACATCAATTCTGTGTCGGACTGTGACCATGACAGCACCGGCACCATCAGATTATCGATGAGTGACATTTTTCTAAACACACGCGGAATCTGAAACGTGCGACCAATGCCCCGTTGGGCTACCTCGTGCGAGGGTCGACCCGTCGTGTCATGACCATCGATGCGCACCGTACCACTGTCGGGCACATAGAGGCCACAGATACAGTTCATGAGCGTCGTTTTACCCGCGCCGTTTACACCAATAATCCCCAACACCTGACCCGCACTCGCGGCCAGACTCACACCATCAAGCGCCGTCAAACCACCAAACCGTTTGGTCAGATTTGTGACTTCGATCAAGGCCGTCATCGCAGCACCCTGAAACCAAACAAACCGGTTGGTCGAACCAAGATTGTCACAACCAACATGCCAAAACCGACAATCTGCGCAAGCGCCTGTGCCAAAAATACCGTCGCCATTTGCTCGGCAATGCCGTAGAAGATTCCGGCAATCAAGGCGCCCATCGGATTGCCCAGGCCACCCAACACAATCACAATAAAGCCAATGATCGAATACTCGGCACCTGAGAACGGCCCGAAGGCTGGAAACACCAAGGCAATCAACACACCCGTCACACCTGCAATACCAAAGGTCAGAGCAAACGCAAACGCTGACAGGCGTTCAATATTGACGCCAACGATTTGAATCGCCTCGCGATTCATCGTCGCCGCGCGCAACGCTTTACCAGGTAAGGTCCGAAACAAAAACCACGCCATCACGGCAGACACGACCGCAGTCACAGCAAGCGCAACAAGGCGCGCAGTCGATACATTGACCGGACCGATCGGAATCGAAATGGGATCAAAGGAGTAATCAATCGAACGTGAATCGGCTTCAAAAATCAACAAGAGCACCGCAGCCATTGCAATTGAAAACCCATACATCAACAGAAAAGAGGCGGTCTCGGGATCGTCGCTTTTAGACAGCCTAGGGATCAGTACAAAATACGCACCCCACCCCACAATAAAAAAGCTGATCGCGGCTAAGGGCAATGCCGCAAGCGGCGACAACCCAAAGGTACTGAAGAGCACATAGGCGACATAAGAGCCCGCGATCACGAGCTCACCGTGCGCAAAGTTCACTACGCGCAACACGCCGTAGAGCAGGCTTAAACTCAAACCCAGCAAGGCGTAGAGGCCTCCGACAATTATGCCGTTGACCAAGCCATTTATCATCAATGCAGTCATCGCGGTCTCAAGGAATAAAACGGCGCCACCGCGGACGTGCGCGCAACACGCTTCCGACAATGCCACGCGGTAAAAACAGCACCAAGGCCATCACGGCCACACCCAGGATCAGCAGATTGACCAACGGAAATCTACGCCACACCAACTCGTCGATCCACGACATGGCAATCGCACCTACGATTGGCCCGGTGACCGTGCCTAGCCCGCCTGCCACGGCATAAATCACTGTTTTAGTCGTCACTAAGGTGTTGAACGCCGTCTCAGTATCGACCACGTTGGTATACCAAGCCTCGACTCCGCCGCACAAGGCCGGAAAAAACGCCGCAAGCATCCAGCCCTTTAGCCGAATCCAACCAATATTGACACCCATCATGCTTGCGGCTTCGGGATCGTCACGTACCGCCTTAAGCGCTTTACCTAAGCGCGAGCGCGACATCCACAACACGCTTGCAATCGCCAACAGCATCACCCCCATCATCAGAAAGAAGGCATTTAATGGCTCTGCACGACTACCAAGCTGCAGACCAAAGCTGCCACCGGTCCACTCTTCGGGTAGGTTGGTAATAATCAAACGACAAATGGCGGCCAACGCCAAACTGACGATTGCAAAATAAATGCCAGATAAACGTAGCGTCGGCGCAAACAACAGACTCAGAATCACCCCTGCAACGCCAGCCATTGGCACGGCTGCGATCACGCTCCAGCCCAACTTTTTGACTAGGATCGCTGTGGTGAACGCGCCAATGCCATAAAAGGCGACATAGCCAAAGGGCATATAGCCTGAAAAGCCAGAACTGATGTTGAAGGCCGTCGCCATCGTGATCCACATCATCATGTAGAAGTGAAACGCGATGTTCAAACCAAAGTACGGTACCAGGGCAAAATAGGTTGTGACAATGACACCCAAGGTCGCTGCGAGTCGCCAAAATATCTTATCGCCGTGTTCGCGATCTTGTTGCGAACGAGTGTGACTCAACACTGTTTTGTCTCCTGTCCTAAAAATAGTGGCTTGAACGCTGTCATGCCTGCAGCCCAAACTCAGTGTGATGTAAAGCAGTCATCAATCCAGCCCCAACGAAGACAGATCGGGGTGCTGGCGATGAAACTCAGTCGCCGACTCAAATGCCTGACCGAGCGAAAGCACCGTACGCTCTGCAAAAGGTTTACCAACGATCTGCAAGCTCACCGGCAACCCGCGCACGAGCCCTGCGGGTTGAGACAAACCACAGAGACCTAAATAATTTGCGGGGCGTGTCAGATAGCCAGGAATCGGCGAGGCCTCGTCCACTTCAGACACTGGCATAGCGGGGATCGCAGCACTAGGCAGTAACAACGCATCATAGGGTTCAAACCATTCGACGAAGGCACGGCGTAGTTCACGCATGGTGCGTAGCTCTTGCGCATAGGCGCCTGGCTCGAATGATTCTGCAGCCTGCATGCGCTGTCTGACTGCAGGGCCTAACTGAGCCGAGGCGTCGTTGACATAAGCACGATGCAAGGCATAGGCTTCAGACGCAATAATTCGGCCAGCATTTAAAGAGAGATTGAAGTACCAGTCAGGTAAGCGCACCGGCACAATGGTCGCCCCTAACGATTCAAACACGCGTGCGGCCGCTTGCCACGCTGCAACCACACCAGGGTCCATAAAGGCGGGCAACTGATCGCCAGCCGGCAGCGCTAACTGCATACCCTTGACGCTGCGCGGCTCGCGCGCGAAGATGTCGAGCGGTTGCTCAAGCGTGGTGGGGTCTCTTGAGTCGGGTCCGACCAACGCATCCAAGACCAAGGCGCAATCGCGAACGTTGCGCCCCATGGGGCCAATCGAATCCAGCGTCCAGCTCAATAAGCCAGTACCGTGCAAGCTGATGCGGCCAAACGTGACCTTCAGGCCAGTGATCCCGTTAAACGCCGAAGGGATCCGTACCGAACCCCCTGTGTCGCTACCGATTCCGATCGGAGCATACCCTGCAGCAATCGCTACGCCCGTTCCGCTTGAAGAGCCACCCGGCACGCGATGCGTTTTAAGATCCCAAGGATTACGCGGTGTGCCCATCAAAGGGTTGGTGCCCCAACCACCAAAGGCGAACTCGGTCATGTGAAGCTTACCCAGCGGGATCATCCCAGCCTGCAATAGGCGCTCGGCAGTTGCACTGGTTTGGGTCGCACGACGTGTCACATAATGCTTTGAACCAAGGGTACAAATTTGGCCCTCAATATCGAGCAAATCTTTTAAGACCACCGGCAGACCATGCAAGGCCCCTAACGGTAAGCCTGAGCTACGGGCTTGATCTGCAGCTCGCGCCAGGGCAACGGCTTGATCTGCGTACACCTCGGTCATTGCATGCAAAGTCGAATCTGCTTGACTGATGCGCTGCAGCAAATGCTGCGTGAGTTCAAGCGATGAAAGTTTGCCGGCTTTCAGCAGACCCGCTAGCTCTGTTAATCCCATCCAAGACAAAGACATGTCTAGCCTCCTTTTGTCATGCGATATTATTTGTTGTGTTCGGGCATTATGCCCGAGATTGGTGCATTCACTCCGGCTTCGAAGGTTGCTCAAAAACTTTTGCTGGTCGATTGAAAGCTTTGGGGAAGAGCTCGAAAGGCTTTGAAGATTGATCGTCAGCCTCAAGGGATTGGCCTAAACCAAGTGAAAAACCAACTCGCTTCAGGGCGAGAAGGAGGCGAAGGCAACAAGATGTCTTGACGCCGCTGAGCTCGCGTGCAAAGCTTGAATAATCACTTCGGAGAAAACCCACTATGCTGACCGCACGCACCAACGATGGCGTTGACCTTTGCTACGAAACCACCGGCTCAGGCGACCCGATTATTTTTGTTCATGAGTTTGCTGGGCAC
>Ga0209550_10002694_pt1 | contig 17077 bp, 17 predicted proteins | sample LauGreSuBDMM15SN_2_FD_187567 | JGI IMG/M metagenome (GOLD analysis project Ga0209550, IMG submission 187567) | Freshwater lake microbial communities from Lake Michigan, USA - Su13.BD.MM15.SN (SPAdes) (version 5) | ecosystem: Environmental > Aquatic > Freshwater > Lake | place: Lake Michigan...
AAAGAGAGGGATTCGAACCCTCGGTACAGGTAAACCTGTACGCCGGATTTCGAATCCGGTGCATTCGACCACTCTGCCATCTTTCCTGACTGTCGATAGGGCTGAAATTTTAAAGCTTCAAGGCTTGGTAGGAACAGCGTCCTCTACAGGTACAGGTTTTTTAACTGCGGCAGCGGGAGACGCCACATTGGCACTGCGCGGTGCCAGCGTCAAAATCACCATAGCCGAGCCACCGGCCAAGGGATTGCCTTCTTGGATTTCAATGGTGACATTGCGCTCGCCTTTGTTAAACACCAGCACACTGGACTTGGCTCGAATGGCTGACAACAATGTCCAGCCTTGGCTGGGGTAGTTTTCTAGGAAATAGCTGTAGGCAGAGGTGGTGTCGCGGGCTGAATCCATCACCACACGACCGACCCAGTTTTCACCGGTACCAATCACCAGAGACTGCTCATGCAAGATACGAGCGCCTGGCGGCAACTGGGTTTGCCCCAGCAAATCTGCCCCTGACATATCCACGCTGGAAGACGTTCTGCCTGCCCCCATGGGCATATTGGCGCAAGCCACCAGCGTCAGCAAAACCGTACTTACAACAACGGGTAAAAAGCGCATGAGAAGTCCTTTAAAGGGTTTAAGGTGAAAGACGCTGAACATTGCCCATATAGGGACGAAGAACCTCTGGAACGACCACACTGCCATCAGCTTGTTGGTAGTTTTCTAGCACTGCAACCAAGGTACGGCCTACCGCCAAACCAGAGCCGTTCAAAGTATGGACCAACTCGTTTTTGCCTTGCGCGTTTTTAAAGCGTGCTTGCATACGGCGCGACTGAAAGGTTTCGCAGTTGGAGCATGAACTGATTTCGCGGTAGGTGTTTTGTGCAGGTAACCAGACTTCCAAATCGTGGGTACGTGCGGCACCAAAACCCATGTCGGCGGTACACAAAGCCATCACGCGATAAGGCAAACCCAGCTTTTGCAAAATCGCTTCAGCGTGGCCGGTCATTTCTTCCAAGGCAACATTGCTGTGGTCGGGATGCACGATTTGCACCATCTCGACTTTGTCAAACTGGTGTTGGCGAATCATGCCGCGAGTGTCGCGGCCGTGGCTGCCCGCTTCAGAGCGAAAACACGGCGTGTGCGCGGTGAGTTTCAGCGGCAACTCGCTTTCAGCCAGCACCTTGTCACGCACAAAATTGGTCAAAGGGACTTCGCTGGTGGGAATCAAGTACAGCGCTTGACCATCTGTGTCGCCATCTTGACCGCCTTTTTTGGCAGCAAACAAATCTTCCTCAAACTTGGGCAACTGGCCCGTGCCACGCAAACTGTCGGCGTTGACGATGTAAGGCGTGTAGCACTCGGTATAGCCATGCTCTTGGGTTTGCACATCCAACATGAATTGCGCCAAAGCGCGGTGCAAGCGGGCAATTTGACCTTGCATCACTGCAAAGCGCGAGCCGGAGAGCTTGACGCCCATTTCAAAATCTAAGCCCAAAGGCTCACCCAAATCGACATGGTCTTTGGGGGTGAAGCCAAGGGGTGTGGGCTCTGTGCCTGTGGGACTCCAACGGCGTAACTCCACATTGCCATGCTCATCGCTGCCCACAGGCACGCTGTCTTGCGGCAAATTGGGCACAGCCAAAAGCAGTTGGTTCAACTCACTTTGCAAAACATCTAACTTTATGGCAGAGGCGTCAAGCTCGTCTTTGAGTTGCCCGACCTCAGCCATGATGTCGTCAGCCGATTCGCCTTTGGCTTTGCGCTGACCGACCTCTTTGGACAAGCTGTTGCGCTTGGCTTGTAATGCCTCGGTGCGGGTTTGCAGGGTTTTTCGTTCGTTTTCCAGCGCTTGAAATTGATCCACATCTAAAAATGGCTGGGGGTTCTTGCGGGTTTGCAGGCGAGCCACCACTTGGGGGAGGTCTCTGCGGAGTAAAGCGATATCTAGCATGAGTGGATTGTAGAGAGCCCAGGGCGTCAGTCGTTTCGCAAGCCCTTGGGCAAGGGAAACTTCACCGTTTCTTGCACCCCATCGAGGGTACGCACAGACGTGGCCCCCAACTCGCGCAAGCGACTGATGACTTGCTGCACCAAGATATCTGGGGCAGACGCGCCAGCCGTCAAGCCTATGCGCTGCTTGCCTTCCAGCCAAGCCGAGTCAAGTTCACCTGCATGGTCAACCATGTAACTGGGTGTGCCGTATTTTGCGGCCACGTCACGCAAGCGGTTGCTGTTGGAGCTGCTGGGGCTGCCCACCACAATCACCACATCCACCTGCGGGCTCAAGACCTTGATAGCGTCTTGTCGGTTTTGGGTGGCATAGCAAATGTCTTGCTGCTTGGGTTCGCGCACCTGCGGAAAGCGCTTTTTCACAGCCGCCATGATCTCTGCGGCGTCATCCACACTGAGGGTGGTTTGCGTCACCACGGCCAACAAGCTGGTTTGCCCAGGATCGACCTTCCACACGTCATCTGCGTCTTCCACCAAATGGATACCGTTGGGGAGTTGCCCCATGGTGCCTTCCACCTCGGGGTGCCCTTTGTGGCCGATCATGATGAATTCATAGCCTTCTTTGTGCAGCTTGGCGACTTCCACATGCACCTTGGTGACCAGCGGACAGGTGGCATCAAAGATGCGAAAACCCCGGCGCACTGCTTCGTACTCGACTTCTTTGGGCACACCGTGGGCGCTGAACACCAGGGTTGCACCTTCTGGCACATCATTCAAGTCTTCTATGAAGATGGCTCCACGCGAACGCAAGTCGTCGACCACGTGGGTGTTGTGGACAATCTCGTGACGCACATAAATGGGCGAACCAAATTTGGTCAAAGCGTGCTCAACGATGTCGATAGCGCGGTCCACGCCAGCACAAAAGCCTCGCGGCTCGGCCAACAATATTTCTTGCAAATCAGTCATTCACAGCACCCCTATCACTTGGACTTCCAAACTGACGGCTTGCCCCGCCAGTGGATGGTTGAAATCAAACAAAATTGCATCCTCGCCTATTTGCACGACTGCACCTGCGTACTTGCCTTCGTTGTTCGGTGCGGGAAACTCCACCACCTCGCCCAACAAGTAGGAAGCATCTGCGTCGCCAAAGGTTGACAGCAACTGCTTAGGCACCCATTGCAACATATCGGGGTTACGCTCACCAAATGCTTCGCCTGCCGCCATGTCAAAGGAAACATGTTCACCTTCAGCCAAGCCCAACAAGCGAGCTTCGATGGCGGGCGCCAACTCGGCGTTTCCCAACGTCAAGGTGGCAGCAGGACCCCCAAAAGTGTTGATGATGTCGCCTTGCGGACCGCTGAGACGGTAGTGCAAAGTGAGAAACGAGCCGGCTTGAATCGTGGGGGTTGCTTGCATGTGGGTCTTTTGTAAACTGAATCTATTGTAGAAAGGGCCATGGATCACATTACCCAGCGGGCTTGGTGCACTTGGCGCACTCTTGGACAGCCGCGATGATGAGACTCGTTTAAACCCTCCATGCTCTTGACCCATCCCCTTCCCATGCAGCTGCAAGATTTGCCTAAAGCCATGCGCCCGCGCGAAAAACTCCTTGCGCTGGGTAGCCAAGCGCTGACCGATGTAGAACTGCTGTCGGTCTTGCTGGGCAGTGGTTTGCCAGGCCAAAGCGTGTTACAGCTCGCCCAAAGTTTGCTCGACCGCTTCCAAGGCTTGGCCGGTTTGTTGCATGCCAGCCCAGAGCATTTGCGCAGCAGCAAGGGTTTAGGCGGCTTGGCCAGACGCTCTCAGTTGTTGGCGGTGGTCGAGTTATCACGCCGCGCATTGCTGCAAAAAATGCGGGTGCGCGACATCATGACCGACCCCGACAACGTCAAACATTTTTTGCAACTTCAACTGGGCCAACAACCGCGTGAGGTGTTTGGGGTCTTGTTCTTAGATGGGCAAAACCGCTTGCTGCGCTTTGAAGAAATGTTCAGTGGAACTTTGAACCAAACCTCGGTCTACCCGCGCGAAGTGGTCAAGCTGGCGCTTTTACTCGGTGCTTGCGCGGTGATTTTTTCGCACAATCACCCCAGCGGCGAGGTGCGCCCCTCGCAGGCAGATGAAAAGCTCACCCAAGCCTTGCGAACCGCTTTGGCCTTGGTCGATATTCGGGTGCTGGACCATGTCATTGTGGGACCTGGGCGCTGCTGGTCCATGGCGGAGCACGGCGCATGGTGAAAGCACGCAGTTTGCAAGACTTGGCAGCCATCAAGACCCAACTCCAAGCCAAGGCCGAAAAGGCTGCAGCGCTTGAAGCGGCAAGGCTTGAAGCGAAGCGCCGCGCCAATGCAGAGAAAAATTTGTTCATGCGTGCGGTGGGTGCGGTGACTACCCTAGACCATGCGCCAAGGGTGAGCTTGTCGCCGCAACCTGCCAAGCCTTTGGCCCAGCAGCAACGCCTTGATGACGTCAATGTGCTGCGCGAAAGCCTCAGCGACGACTTCGATGTGTCCACCCTGCTCGATACCGACGATGAGCTCAGCTACCGTAGCAAAGGCATTGGTACAGATGTCACCCAAAAGCTGCGCAAAGGCCATTGGAGCTTGCAAGGGCAAATCGATTTACACGGTTTGAGAAGTGATGAAGCCCGTGAGGCTTTGGGGCAATTCATTCGTGACGCCACCAAACGCGGTTGGCGTTGTGTAAGGGTGGTGCATGGCAAGGGCTTGGGCTCCCCTGGCAAAACGCCTGTACTCAAGTCCAAGGTGCAACGCTGGTTGGTCCAAAAAACCGAGGTGCTGGCGTTTGTGCAAGCCAAAGGGTCTGAGGGTGGCGCAGGTGCTTTGGTGGTGCTACTGAAATAATCGGGATCTGACCCCAATTAACAATTAACCAATTAATTCAAAGCGCCTGCCTTAAGGTATCCACCACCGGGCGGCGCAGCACTTCGCGCAAACCCCACCAACCGGCACCCCATGCCAATAAAGCACCGCTTAGCACACCGAACATCGGCACCCATGGCGACGCGGTCCAAGCAAACTCGAACACATAACGCGCCAAGCCCCAGCCCATGGCCACCGCCACCAAAGCAGCCAGCGCGCCCGACAAAGCACCCACGCCCAAGAGCTCAGCGGTTTGCACCTGGCGTAGCAACTGGTTGCCTGCACCCAGTGCCCGTAGCACAGCGTATTCACGCGCGCGCTCTTCGCGGGTGGCGGTTACAGCGGCAAACAGCACCACCAAGCCCGCGGCCAAGGTGAAGGCAAATAAAAACTCCACCGCACCAATTACCTGCCCCAAGACCTTTTGTATTTGGTTGATGGTGGCGCCCATGTCCACATTGGTGATGTTGGGGAATCGGTTGACCAAGGCGTTGTCAAAGCCCGCCTGCTCGGGTGCGCGGTAGGCAGCGATATAGGTCATGGGCATTTCCGGCACGGCAGAGACCGGGTAGATGGCAAAGAAATTGGCCCGCATAGACGTCCAATCGACCCGACGGACAGAGGTGACGCGCACATCCATGATCACACCTGCCATGTCAAAGCGCAGTTGGTCGCCAAGCTTGAGTTGCAAGGTTTTGGCAATCCCCTCTTCCATGCTGATGGCGTTGGTTTCTTCTGGCTTCCAAGTGCCTTGCACGACCTGGTTGTGGGCAGGCGCCTGCGCGGCATGCGAGATATTAAATTCCCGCTCAATCAAGCGCTTGGCGCGCTCGTCGGTGTAGCGCTCGGCGCGAATATTTTCACCATTGATTTCAATCAGCCGTCCCCGAATCATGGGGTACCAGTCCCGCTTGACTACACCCGCTTCATCCAAGGTTTGTAAAAATTCTTGCGACTGTGTGGGCTGAATATTGATGACAAAGCGGTTGGGCGCATCCGCAGGTGTGGCGTTGCGCCAGCTGTCGACCAAATCGGTGCGCAACAACACCAGCAGCATCAAAGCCAGCAAACCCACCGACAAGGCACTGACCTGCACCACGGTGTAGCCAGGGCGGGCACTGATTTGCCGTGTGGCCATGCGCAACCAAATGGGCAGGCCGCTGATCTGCATCGCGCGGCGCAAACCCATCACCCCTAGCCACGCCATGCCTGCAAAAACCAGCACCGCGACAGCAAATCCGCCGACCACCATCGAGCCCAACCACAGGTCGCGACTGGCATTGAGCAAAAGTGCTGAAAACCCCACAAGGCCCAAACCCATCACACCCAAAGACGTCGCCCGTAGCGGCCCAAGGTCACGGCGTATCACCCGCAAAGCCGGCACTTGTGCCAGTTGCAAAATAGGCGGCAAGCCAAAGGCCGCCAGCAAGGTCAAGCCTGAACCCAATCCCTGCCAAACAGGCGCCATACCTGGCGCGGGTAAATCGGTCTCAACCAAACCCGCTAACAAAGAGATGAACACTTGGTGCAAACCAAAACCCAGCAACAAGCCAAGCCCACTGGCCAGCAAACCCACGGTGAAAAACTCGATGACATAAACCGTCAAAATATGCCGCTGGCTTTGCCCCAGCACCCGAAGCATCGCGCAGTCATCCAAATGCCGCGCAGCAAAACCTCTGGCCGCCAATGCCACGGCGACTGCGCTGAGCAATGCGGCCAAGAGCGCTACCAAATGCAAAAACTTTTCGGCACGGTCCAAGGTTTGGCGCATTTCGGGCCGCCCAGCCTCCAAGGTTTCCACCCGCAGGCCCCTTACATCGGCTTGTTTTACATAGCCATCAGCCCAAGCCACAAAGTCGCTGACCTGGCCGGGCTCACCCGTCACCGCAAGTCGCCAGTTGAGTCGGCTGGCCGGTTGCACCAATTGGGTAGCGGGTAAATCGGCTTGGTTCATCATCACCCTGGGGGCAAAATTCATGAAACCTGCGCCCCGATCCGGCTCGCTGAGCAGCACTTCGGAAATCCGAAGTCTGCGCTCACCTAGTGATAAATCTTCACCCAGCTTGAGTTCTAAAGCCTCCATCAGGGCAGGTTCCACCCATACCTCGCCTTTGGCTGGTACGCTGTCGGTGACAGGCACGGGTCGGTCAATCTGCAAGCGACCGCGCAAAGGGTAGCCATCGGCGACCGCCTTCAAGGCCACCAAACGGCTTGCCCCTTGGCTGCTGCGGGCCATGGTGGGAAAGCTCAAGGTGCTCGCTGAGCGCAAGCCCAACTGCTTGGCTTTTTCCATAACTTCGACAGGAAGGTCATGGTCGCTGGCAATCACCGCATCGCCACCCAATAACTGACGGGCGTCGCGTTGCAAGCCAGCCTCTATCCGATTGGCCAAAAACCCGACAGAGGTTAAAGCCGCCACGCCCAAAGCCACTGCCACCCACAGTAAGCGCAATTCGCCCGCTCTGGCGTCGCGCCACAAGGCACGCCATGCCATCGTCCAAAGATTAATCAATTGAAGCACTCCATCGGTCGTCCCAGCCATGCTGGGCTTGTTGCAATTCGCGTCTATCGCGCTTGGTCGGACGCCCATGCTCTATAGACAGGGCGGGTTCTTTGGCAAAACGGCGCTGTACAACATAAGCGTCTTTGGCTTGAATACTCTCTGGGGTGTCGGCGTACAAAGTTTGCGCAACAGGCGCCGCGCCGCGCACAGCGCTCAAACCCAAAACTGTGACAGTGCGCACCAAACCTTCACGCCGTATGGACACGGTATCGCCGGTTTTCACTTCTCGGGAGGGCTTGGCGGTCTGTTGATTGACCTCGATGCGGCCTTTATTGATCTCATCCGTTGCCAAAGAACGTGTTTTGTAAAAGCGCGCCGCCCACAGCCATTTGTCTATGCGTATTTTGTCCATTGGTAGCGATTGTGGAGCAAAGCAGAGTCGGACATGCAAGTAGCGACAAAACAACATTCAACAAAACGCCAAATTTGACATAAGCCCAAAAAAAGCTAATATTCACCCCCCCTTACGGAAATTTCTTCATTTGCTTTCTGCATACCGCAAAAGCCGGTGAATTCGACCCCTCCGTAAATTCTGGAGCTGATGATGGCATTCAAGATTTTGGTCACAAGTCAAAAAGGCGGCGTAGGTAAAAGCACGCTGTCTGCGAACTTAGTGGCTTATCTGAGTCGAAATATGAATTTGGGCGTAACCCTGATCGACTGGGATCCCCACGGCTCGTCGAGCAATTGGCTCAAACAAGCCCCCGACGTAGGTGCGGTCATCAAACACTTGGCTTTGCCTGTGGACCAAGGCGGTAACCGCCCTATTTTCGAAGCACGTTTGCAAATGCGTCGTGCTGCCAGCGAATGTGATATTTTGGTGTGTGACCTGACTTGGTCCGACTCTTTGGCTGGCGAATTGATGTTCGAGTTCGACATGGTGCTGGTGCCCACCTCGGTTTCCGAAATTGAGCTTGCAGCAACTTCTGGCTTTTTGAACCGCAACCGCTGGGTATTTGACTCGGCCTCGGATCGCCGCCCCATGTTGGTGGTGTGCCCGACACGGGTGCTGAATGAGCAACTCAGCTCTGACGTGTTCACCCGACAACGCTTTCCTGTCAGCTTCATGCTGGCACCGCCCATTTTGGAGTCGCAGTCAGCCCGCGATCTTTTCGAGCGTGGCTACCTGATGGATGCCCAAGACATTGGGGGTGAATCATTCCGTGAATTTGGCGAAGCGATTTGCGCTGCACGCGATATCCGCATGGCGCAGGCCAACTTGCCGCGCAAGCCTGCACCTGTGAAGATGACCGAACAAGACACCAGCCGTGCACGTGTGCCTTTGGTTGCGGCCAAAGCCAGTGTGCTGGAGACTATTCCGAATGCGTCGCAGTACTCGGTGCTGGGTCGCTACCGCCAGCGCAAAGTGGCTGAGCAGGACGAATCTCTTGTGAACAGCCGGTCCCTGTCGCAAATCGGCATCCCTGAGTTCCTTAAACGTTTGGCTCGCGGCAACGCGGCCAAGCTTTGAAGACCAAGCAAACACGGTCTGACCATGTCTGAAGAAAAATTCCTCGCTTTCAAAGGTCTGAAGCAGTACGACCCAGGCATGGGCTGGGCGCAGGTGCACAACTTCAACAACAGCCAAAGCAGCAGCACTTCTAGGCAATCGCAAGCTGAAGACGACTCTGAACCAGCTTATGAAGAAGAACACTATGCGGCGCAAACCTACAGCGAGATCAACCAGCAAGCTGCACAAACCATTGCCAAGGCTTCTAGCGAAGTGTTGCACGACCCCTTGCTGGGCGAACTTTTCGAGCAGTTGAACCGCCCCGCGCAAGACGAGTTGGCGCAAAACTGGAAAGTCATTGCTGGCAGCGTGAGCTTGCTGAGCCAACGCATGAACCAGCAGCGCGAACTGCGTAAGCGTTTGTCCACCATCGATGTAGAGTTGGACACGTTGCGTCAAAGCATTTTGAAAGACTTGCAAGAAATTCAACGCTCGGCAGACCAACAACTGTCAATGGCACGTTTGCGTGCTGAGGTATCCTCCTTGGCACAAGCCAGGTTGGCTTCACGTTTGCGTCATTCACCGCCCTGACGCCCCAAAGACGGGTGGGGCTTATGGAGAGACTCCCCTATGCCCGATCTATCTCAAATCCTTCAACGCATTGATGCCATCCGTGTACCTTATCCGGTGCGCTACACCACCTTCTTCATTAGCTTAGGCGGCTTATGTTTGAGTCTGCTGGTGTTGCTTGCCGGCGGTCAGTTGTCTTGGTGGTTGCTGTTGTTTGCGCTGCTCAGCGCGGTCGGTGTCCACGATTTGCTGCAAACCCACCATGCCATCTTGCGCAACTACCCCATCCTCGGGCATATGCGGTTTTTGCTGGAATTCATCCGCCCTGAAATTCGCCAATATTTCATCGAGAGCGAAAACGAAGCTGCACCCTTTTCTCGCGCCCAGCGCACTCTGGTTTATTCGCGGGCCAAGGGCCAATCGGACAAACGACCTTTTGGTACGCAACTCGATGTGATGGCCGAAGGTTATGAATGGCTGACGCATTCGATGGCGCCCAGCCAAATTGCCAGCCACGACTTTCGGGTGCAAGTGGGTGGCAAAGACTGCACCCAGCCCTATTCCCTGAGCTTGTTCAACGTGTCTGCCATGAGCTTTGGTGCCTTGAGCGCCAACGCCATCATGGCTTTGAACCAAGGCGCACAAATGGGGGGATTCGCCCACGACACCGGTGAAGGCTCTATCTCACGCCACCACCGCGTTTACGGTGGCGACTTGATTTGGGAAATTGGTTCGGGCTATTTTGGCTGCAGAGATGCGCAAGGCCACTTTGACCCCGATGGTTTTGCCCGCCAAGCGGTTGACCCCCAAGTGAAGATGATCGAAATCAAGCTAAGTCAAGGCGCCAAACCTGGCCATGGCGGCGTCTTGCCAGCTGCCAAGATGACCCCCGAGATTGCCGAGGCGCGTGGTGTTCCCATGGGCCAAGACTGCGTCTCACCGGCGGCGCACAGCGCTTTTTCCACCCCTATTGAATTGCTTGAGTTTGTGAAGCAACTGCGCACATTAAGTGGCGGCAAGCCCACTGGCTTTAAGTTTTGTGTGGGTCACCCTTGGGAATGGTTTGCCATCGTCAAGGCCATGCAAGAAACTGGTATCACCCCCGATTTCATCGTTATCGATGGTGCTGAAGGCGGCACGGGGGCGGCACCTTTGGAGTTTTCTGACCATATGGGTATGCCCATGTTGGAGGGTCTGCGGTTGGTACACAACACCTTGGTGGGTGTAAACCTGCGCTCGCAGATACGCTTGGGTGCAAGCGGCAAAATTATCAGCAGTTTTGACATTGTTCGCGCACTTGCACTGGGTGCCGACTGGTGCAACAGCGCCAGAGGCTTCATGTTTGCCTTGGGTTGCATACAAGCGCAAACTTGTCACACGGGTAACTGCCCCACTGGTGTCACCACCCAAGACCCGCAGCGGCAAATCGCCTTGGTGGTGCCCAGCAAAGCCCAGCGGGTGAAAAATTTCCACCTCCACACCTTGGAGGCATTGCAAGAACTTTTGCAAGCTGCTGGTTTTCAATCGCCTGACAAGCTTCAGGCCAAGCACATCATGCGCCGTTTAAGCGCTCACCAAACCTGTTCATTGGAAGATTTGTACCCAAGCTTGGCAGAAGGCAGTTTGTTGAAAAAACCCACCAAAGGTGTGACAACTTTATATACCGAGTTTTGGCCAGTTGCAAGCGCCAAGCATTTTCAGCTTGACGATCAACTGTCCCTTGAACTAGCGCCTTAGTTGTCCGTTCAGTTATCTGTATTGGGACGAGGGTAGACAACTCGGTCTTCCTTAGGCTGTGCGCGTGGGGGAATGGCAGGGGGCTGAGCAGCCCGTTCAGCTGCGGCTCTGGTCTCAATTGCCTTGGCACGGGCCTCCGCCGCTCTGGCATCCGCCTTGGCCTTGGCTTCTGCTAACTTGGCGTCTTCCGCGGCTTTGGCGTCAGCCGCGGCCTTGGCTTGTGCTTTGGCTTCTGCTGCCTTGGCTTCAGCCGCTTTGGCTTCCGCTGCCTTGGCTTTTGCCCTGAGTTCAGCAGCTGCCTTGCTTTCAGCCGATTTACCCTCTGTTGCACCAACAGGCATGGTCAAAGGCGGGTTACGGGAAGCCGCAATGGCGGCTTTTTCTGCCGCTTTCTCAGCGGCTTTTTCTTGCTCTCGCGCAGCTTTGGCGGCGATTTGGTTAGCAGAAATTGCAGCTTCTAAATCTTTTTTAAGCTTTTGAATTTCAAGAATCACCGCTTGGTTGTTTTGGGCGGGGACAGCCGCCGGTGCTTTGGCAGACAAGGTCTGCATTTTGGCTTCTACGGCCTGAATGCTTTTTTGCAGGTTTTGCAATTTGGCGTCCAAGCTTTTTTCGCTTTGTCCATTGACCTGACCGGCAATTTGTTCAGGCATCTTGCCAAACAGTTTGGTCAAGTCGTCCATCCTGGCTTCAATTTTGCTGTCGAGCTTGACCTGACGTTCTTCCATGCCATCAAGTTTTCCCGTGGCGTCCCCCAAACCATTGGTGGCGTCGCCAAAAGCTGCCAACGTGGCGTCAAGTTCAACCACGCGCTTGCCAACCGCAAGCGATAGGACATCCAACTGGCGAATGTTTTGCTGCAAGCGGGTGGAAATGGCAAAGAAGGTGCCCACCGCAATCATCAAAAAGCTGAGCAAGCCGACCAACATGACGCGCGAATGCAGCACATTGCGTCGGCTCATGTCGTCTACTTTGACCATCACATTGCGCATTTCCTCGCTGATGTTGGCCGCCACTTCAGCGGAACGGGTGGAGACTTCAGCGGAGCTAAGCACCACACCGGTGAGGTCTTCCAGTTGTTTGGAGACTTCGCTGCCGTCCAAGGCTTGCGCTTGCAATGCCTCAATACCTTCGGCGATGGCATCCCCTTGGATGGCAGCAGACGGCTCGGCCAAAACCGCGCCGGCTTCGGCGGTTTTTGCTTTTTCCTGTTCTTGCGCCATGGGTAGTGTCCTTATCGGTGTTTACGTGTCGTCAAATGATCTAGCCGGACATTCACATCATCGATTTGCTCATGCAAATGCTCAATCCTCGGCTTGATCTGCTCATCCCATGTATCGGAGTCAGTCAGACCAACTTGAGTCAAATGGGCTAAATGTGGCTGCAACGTCAGACCTTCAGGCTGCAAAAGAGCGCCTGGGGCGGGCTCTGCTGAATCAGTCTGTACCGAAGGGTGGTCATCAATAGCCACCAAAGTTGCCTCAGACAGAGCCTGTTCTGTCGGCGCAGCTAATTCAGGATCCAGTAAATGGCCCGAACCCGCTGCTGCCAAGGAGGCTGGGTCTGAATGGCCATAACTGCTGCGCGGCTCTAATGCAGACTCATAGTCGCCCAAGGCACTGGGTTGCTCGTCCAATGCCTCACCTGTTTGCGCCGGGGGATCGGCTTCGGGCTCAGGTTCAGGTTCGTCGGGGAATTCATCGGTGCTAGAGGCTGAAGGAATCTCCAATGCAGGGGGCGCAATGCTGCGCTCGAATACCCCTTCGCTTTCTAAAGCATTGGCGACGGCCTGCTCATCGACATTGGCCAAAGGCTTGTCATCAAAATGTTCTTCACTGCTCATAACAATTCTCCGCAGTTGAAGTCGACCGTAAAACGGACAACTTGAAAAAATGTTCAGGCTTCAATCCTGAAACTGTGCCTTTAAAGATTTCGAGGTTCTCAGCCAGGCCTTGGCCATGGCTGGGTTTTGCCGCATTTGTGTCTCCGCCACAGCTTTGTCAGCATAAGGACCGGTCACGACAATGAAAAACGATTTTCCACCTTTACGTTGGCTGAACAGGACTTGCGCAGACTTGAACAAGCTGGAGTTGGTTTGAAACCCTCTGGCTTCGGCCAAACTGTCAAAAGCACCATGCTGCAACACCCAAGTATCGGCATCAAGTTTGCTCACCCAAACCGCATCGTCAGCACCAGCGGCCTTATCTGCCGCTATTTCTGGGGGTTTTTCTGAGGATTTTTCGGGTTTTTTCTTAGCCTCCACCACCGCGGGAGCAGGGGCAGGCACAGCTTCTGGCGCAGCAGGTGGGGGCGGCGATGCGGGCGGTTCGCTGGGGCTGACGAGTTCTTCTTTTTCACTCAGCACGATGTCTTGCGATTTAGATTCGGGGCTGTTACTGGAGGACATGGAAACCGTTGCAGCTGGCGCGGGCGCAGGTTCAGATTTGACTTCTGCAGTAGGTTTTTTGCCCCCCAAGTAATCTTGCAAAGCTTCAGCTTCCTCGCGAATCATGTCTTGGTACAAAAAGCCAAAGGTCGCAAAACTGCCCAAGATGGCCACCAGCAAGATGGCAACGATTTTGGTGCTGCGCTTGGCCGCCGCACTGTCGGCCCATTCTTTGGCCAACTCTTCGCCACTCAAGGTGGTGCCGGATGGCACCTCATCACCCATCACTGGCTCAATGGGGTCAACCAATTCGGGGGTTGCCTCAGCCGCGGCCAAGGAAGAAGCCTTGGTGGAGGCACCATCTGGATCGGGCATATCCAAGGGCGGCAAGGGTGCTGGGGGCAAGGTGAAGGTCTGGCCAGAGCCTGAACCAGACGGTGCGGTAGTCTTTTGCGAAGCAGAGAAATCCTCGCGTGTTTCGATGCGTTGGGTCTTAGAGGGTGTGGGGTCTTCGGACTCCAACACCCATTGCAATAAATTTTTCCCGAAAGTAGCTAACTTTTTCTCGTAAGACGTTTGGTTGTTCACCAACAAAATTAAGTTGATATTGCTGGCGGGGAAACCATTGACCAAACGGGCCAAGAGTTGCAATTCAAACTCTTGGATGGCTTGGGTATCGGGGAAAATCATAAAGCGCTTGGGCGCAGCTTTGTTACCTTTGTCTACCGCTTGGTCGACTGTCAGCTCTGACAATATTTCGTTGAAGCGGTCAACCAGTTTTTCCGAGTCTGCTGAAGTCCACAGCTCCACATGCAGTTCGCCCTGCTCTCGCAAGTGTTGAAAGATGCGTCTGCCGTAGTAGGTCAGGGCCACTTCATCGTCGCCGAGGATGGCCAAATTGAGTCGCCCTTCACGCAACGACTTGAGCAAAATCTCAAACCGCAGTTTGTCCGCGGGGCTTTGGTAAAAATCACTCATGGTCGATTTGTCTTTCTGGACTCATCATTGAAAGAGAAAACCGTTTTCGTCATAGCGCATATTGTCGGGGATGCGCAAGGTGGGCTTGATGATGCCCTCGCCTGGCGCATAAGACTTGTTCAGGCTGAACACATAGGCAATGACTTGTGCGACCGCGTGGTAGAGCGCTTCATGGATAGGCTCTTCTAACTTGGTGGTGAAGTAAAGCGCTCGGGCCAACTCGGGCGCCTCAAAGATGTAGACGCTCTCGGCTTTGGCAAGCTCTTTGATGCGTTGCGCCAATTCATCGGTGCCCTTGGCGATCAGGGTGGGGGCGCCATCCGAGTTGGGGTCGTAGCTCAAAGCAACCGCAAAGTGTTGGGGGTTGGTGATGACCACGTCAGCGTCCTTGACCCTGTCCAACATGCGGCCGTTGGCCATTTCGCGTTGGCGCCTGCGAATCGTGGCTTTGACCTCGGGACGGCCTTCAGAGTTTTTCATCTCGTCTTTGATCTCTTGGCGGGTCATCTTGAGTTTTTTATTGACTTGGTATTGCTGCAAAGGGACGTCTAACATAGCAATCAGCACCAAGCCCATGCTCATCCAAAAACAGGCGTCCAAGATCATGGTGCCAGCGTGCTTGACAGCGGTTCCTAAGTCCAATCGGTTGAGGGTGACCAGATCATCAATGTTGTTGGATACCGAGTTCCATAAAATCAAAGTGATGAGCCCGAATTTCAAAATCGACTTGACCAACTCAATCAAAGCCTTGGTGCCAAACATGCGGGCCAAACCAGACATCGGGTTAAGTTTGCTGAATTTGGGAACCAACATGCCCAAGGAAAACACCAAGCCACCACTCAGCACAGTAGAGACAATCGCTACAAAGGCCAGTAAAACCATGACGGGCAGAATCAAGATATAGCCGTCAATCACCGATTGGAAAAAGATACCGGGCAAAAGTTCAGCCTTGTCCATCACCTTGCGGTCAAACTGCAACTGGGATGTAAACAAAGCACCCAAGCGGCTGAACATATAACCGCCAGCCAGATAGAAAAACAAAGTGGCAGTCACCAAAAGAGCAGCTGTGGACAATTCCACTGAGCGGGCGATCTGACCTTCTTCACGCGCTTTTTTCAGTCGCTGCGCGGTGGGTTCTTCGGTGCGTTCTGAGGAGTCGTCTGCCATGGCCTCAACCGCCCGTCAATAGGCTGCGCATTTGACTGAAGGTTTGAACCCACAGCCAAGCAATACGCTGAATCACACTGGGAATGGACAGCCACAGCACCACAAACCCAGCAATCAGCAAAGCCGGCAAGCCCACCGAGAAAATATTCAAACTAGGCGCTGCGCGGGTGATGAAACCTACACCGATATTGACGAACAACAAGGTAATGACCACCGGCAATGAAATCAAAAGCGCTGAGACAAACATCAGCGCGCCCCATGCGGTGATCTTGCCCAGCAGCTCTTGCGTCAACATAGATTTACCGATGGGAAACAAAGTGAAGGACTCCAACAACAAACCAAAAACAATCAAATGGCCACCAATAGATAAGAACACCAAGGTTCCAAGAATGGTGAAAAATTGTGAAATAACGGGGACATTACCAAAAGTGGGGTCAACCATATTGGCCATGGACAGCCCCATAGAGCCCGACACAGCTTGACCCGCCACCACAATGGCGGCGCTTGAGATTTGCATGATCAAGGCCATGACCAAGCCCACAAACAACTGGTTGACGATCTCTTTAAGCCCCTCGGCAGTGGCAGGGTCAATGCGCGGAATGTCCAGGTGCAAAGACAAGAAAAAAGTCAGGACAATCGAAATTGAAAAGCGTATACGAAGACTGACTGCTCGGATAGAAAAAATAGAAGAGAACGCTAAAAAGGCAGAGATGCGCAGCATGGGCCAAATCAGGGCGTAAAACCTGTCCAGCAAATTGAGCATCTCAATATTCATCTGCGCTTAGCCAAACAAACCTGGAATGCGACCGTACAAAATTTTGGTGTAGTCGACCAAGCTGTTGATCATCCAGCCACCGAAAATGGCAGCCGTCAAACCGATCGCCAGGAGCTTGGGGATGAAGCTCAAAGTTTGCTCATTGATCGAGGTGGCAGCTTGAAAAATACCCACAATCAAACCCACCAACAAACCCACCAACAACAGGGGGGCTGAAATAAGCATCGTCATCCACAAAGCTTGTCGCCCCATATCCACCACCGTGGCTGTGTCCATAGCTACCTCACTTGTATATAAAACTCGACGCCAATGAACCCATGATCAAGGTCCACCCATCGACCAGCACAAACAACATCAACTTGAAAGGCATGGAGATGATCATGGGCGAGAGCATCATCATGCCCATGGACATCAACACACTGGCGACGATCAAATCGATGACCACAAAGGGGATGTAAATCATGAAGCCAATCATGAAAGCGCTTTTGAGCTCCGAGGTCATGAAGGCTGGTACCAAGGTGGTGAAAGGCACCTCATCGGCACTGGCGATTTCTTTTTTCTGACCAATTTGCATGAACATGGCGATATCGTCTTCACGGGTTTGCAGCATCATGAAGTTGCG
>Ga0209550_10002695_pt1 | contig 17072 bp, 7 predicted proteins | sample LauGreSuBDMM15SN_2_FD_187567 | JGI IMG/M metagenome (GOLD analysis project Ga0209550, IMG submission 187567) | Freshwater lake microbial communities from Lake Michigan, USA - Su13.BD.MM15.SN (SPAdes) (version 5) | ecosystem: Environmental > Aquatic > Freshwater > Lake | place: Lake Michigan, USA...
AAATTTTTTGGTGAAGGTTTAACCTTCGATGATGTACTCCTGGTACCGGCTTATTCTGAAGTTTTACCCAGAGAAGTTAACATAGCGGCCCAACTTACCAAAAACATAATTCTTAATATTCCATTGTTATCTGCAGCAATGGACACCGTAACGGAAGCTCCATTGGCAATTGCTTTGGCCAGAGAGGGCGGAATTGGCATTTTGCATAAAAACATGTCAATCGAAAACCAAGTTGAACAAGTTCGTCGTGTGAAGCGAAGCGAAAGTGGCTTAATCATTGACCCCATTACCTTGCAAATTGATGCCACCATTGCAGATGCCCTCAAACTGATGAAAGACAATAAAATTGGCGGTATTCCCATTGTGAACGCAGCAAATAAATTGGTGGGTATATTGACCAATCGCGACCTAAGGTTTGAAACTGATACGAAAAAAAGGGTAAGTGAAGTAATGACAACTGAAAATCTGGTGACAGCACCAGAGGGAACAGACCTATTCAAAGCTGAAAAAATACTTCAGAACTACAAAATAGAAAAATTACCTGTTGTAAGTAAATCGGGACAACTTATTGGTTTGATTACTTATAGGGATATTTTGCAATTGCAAAGCTGTCCAAATGCTGTTAAAGATGAGTTTGGTCGCTTAAGGGTAGGTGCCGCTTTAGGCATCACAAAAGACCTATTGGATAGAACAGCAGCATTGCAACAAATAGGTGTGGATGTGGTTTGTTTAGACAGTGCCCATGGCCATACAAAAGGCGTGATTGATTCATTGAAAATCCTTCGGAAAAACTTTAATAAAATAAATATAATAGCGGGAAATGTTGCAACAGCTGCTGGTGCAAAGGCATTGGCAGAGGCAGGCGCTGATTGCGTTAAAGTGGGTATCGGGCCTGGTTCAATTTGTACAACCAGAATAGTTGCCGGAGCGGGAGTTCCTCAGATCACAGCAATTCTAGAAGCGTCATCCACCCTAAAAAAAATGAACATTCCCATCATTGCAGATGGTGGAATAAGGTATACAGGTGATTTTGTTAAGGCAATAGCGGCAGGTGCTTCAACCGTAATGATGGGAAGTGTTTTTGCTGGAGTTGAAGAAAGTCCGGGGGAAACAATCATTTATGAAGGACGAAAATTCAAACAATACCGAGGCATGGGATCGATAGGAGCCATGCAACAGGGTAGCAGTGACCGTTATTTTCAAGATGCTGAAGAAGGGATTAAGAAATTAGTTCCTGAGGGTATTGAAGGAAGGGTACCTTATAAGGGTACATTGAGTGAAGTCATTACCCAATATGTTGGTGGATTACGCGCCGGGATGGGCTACTGTGGTGCAAAAAATATAGAAACACTTCAAGAAGCTCAATTCATTAAAATCACAGCAGCCGGTATGAAGGAAAGTCATGCCCATGATGTTGCCATCACAAAAGAATCTCCAAATTACAGCCGATAATTTTTTAAGAAAATGAATAAACTGTTAATTCTTTTCTTTTCTACTTTGCTTTTTTTAAAGCAGGCATCTGCTTCGCAAGATAGTTGTGGACTCAAGATAAGTTTATTGACGGTTAGTCCAGGCCAAGAGCTTTATTCTGTTTTTGGGCATAGTGCTTTGAGGATTGTGGATTCTGTTTCACAAACTGATATTATTTATAATTTTGGCACTTTTGATTTCAATGACCCCGATTTTTATTCCAAATTTGTAAGGGGGAAACTACTTTATTCTTTAAGCCAAGAAACATTCCAGAATTTTCTCTACGAGAGTGAATATTTTCACAGAGGCGTTACGGAGCAGGTATTATCATTTAGTTGCGATGAAAAAGAATTGATTCAATCCAACCTTTTTAAAAATTTACAAGAAGAAAATCGCTATTACAAATATGATTTTTTAAAAGATAATTGCACTACAAGGTTGAGGGACATCATATTCAATGCTACTTCAAAGGGGTCTAATAATAAATTTCTATTTTCAAAGACAGCTTCAACCTATAGAGATTATTTGCATTTTTATTTAAATAGGGCTGAAATGTCTTGGACAAAATTAGGGATTGACCTTTTACTAGGGTTAGATTCAGACCATAATATGAGCGTTTTTGAATCGATGTTTTTGCCAGATTTTCTTTTAAAAGGAGTTGGAATAGCAAAGTGGGGAGGTAAAAGCCTTGTTTCAGAAGAGAAAATTCTATTGAAGGATTTACAGCCCAAACCTGTACCCCCTCCTTTTTGGAAAACTCCTATGTGCTTGTTTGGTGTTTTATCTATAATTTTCATTGTTCTTTGGAATGGTAAATTTAAAAAAGTAAGTGTGATTTTGGAGAAATTGGATTTTTCTCTCTTTTTAATTGTTGGAATATTTGGTTGTGTATTGTCATTTATGTGGTTTGGAACAGATCATTTGAGTTTTAGGTACAACATAAACTTACTTTGGGCGCTTCCACTGCATATTATTGCAGCTTTTTATATCAAAAAACAGAATGTTCTTGCTAAGATTTATTTTTTGGTTTACAGCATTGTGTTACTAATATTGATTGCAACCATGTTTTTGTTTCCGGGTAAAATAAATGTTGCGTTGCTTCCGTTGATTATTTTACTCTCCTACAGGTCATGGATGATTGGGAAAAATGATAAAAAGAAGTTAAACCAATAATCCCAAAAGATTCATTTTGTTATAGATAGAAAATTACGCTCACAATGAATTAATTTTAAATTTATTAGGCGGGCTTTGTCTTAAAAATATTAAATGTTGAAAAAGGTTTATTTTTTTTTATTTTTTTTGGTGATGGCTTCGCCCACATTAGCCAAGCACATCGCAGGTGGTGAAATGAGTTATGTTTATTTGGGAGCTGGTTCATCTGCCAATTCAGCTAGATACCGGATAACCCTGAAACTATATAGAGATTGTGATACTGATGGGGCTCAGCTTGATCCAACAGCTACAATCACAATTTTCCCTTTTGGAGCAAATAGTTTTTTTCTAAATGAAAGGGCTTTATTGGAAAAGACAGAAACTGTTTCACTTACAAGTCCGGATCCATGTATTAGCAATCCCCCAAGGATTTGTTATCAAATTGGTTATTATGGCACAACAGTAGATTTGCCATTTGCCTTGAATGGGTACACTGTATCTTATCAGCGTTGTTGCAGAATTGATGGAATATTTAATGTAGTAAATTCACAAAATGCCGGGGTTACTTATACTACAAGAATACCAGGTACGTCAGAAGTAGCCAACGGTCCATTAAATAGTACACCAATTTTCAAAGCCTCTGATACTGCATTGGTTTGTGCCAATAGTCAATTTTATTATGATTTTGGTGCTACAGATGTTGATGCCGACCAATTGGAATTCTTTTTTGATGAAGCATACCTTGGAGGTACTTCTGGCACGCCTGCTCCAACTCAATCAACAGCCCCTCCATATTCTCCTTTAACGTATAGTTTTGGATTTTCCTCTTCGATGCCGTTCGGTCAGAATGTTGTTATCAATCCTCAAACCGGAATGATTTCTGGAATAGCTCCTACTCAAGGGATATATGTTATCACTGTTTCAATAATCGAAAAGAGAAATGGGAAAATTCTCAATATACACCGAAAAGACCTACACATAAAAGTGGCTAATTGTAGTATCGCAGCTGCTGACCTAAATCCTACCTATACAACTTGCGATGGACTCGTCCTTGATTTCAAAAATTTGTCTACCAGCCCCCTAATTGTTTCGTATGAATGGGATTTTGGCATAGCTTCCAGAACAGATGATGTTTCTAATGCAGCTTCTCCAACATTTGCCTTTCCTACACCAGGGAATTATACAGTTAGGTTAATTACCAACAAGGATCAAAAATGTTCTGATACAGCTTATACCATTGCCAAAGTATTTCCTGGATTCATTCCAAATTTCAACTTGGTCCAAACTTGCAAAGGGGTACCTTATATATTCACAGATGCATCGTCTACAGCATTTGGAACAATCAACAAATGGAAATGGGATTTTGGAAACACTGCTGCAAATGATGATACAGCAGTCACCTCATCAACAAATTACATCTATTCACAAAATGGTTCTTACGATGTTTCTTTGATTGTTTCGAACAGCATTGGTTGTACAGATACACTTATAAAATCTGTTTTGGTTAACGATAAGCCAACGCTTTTACTGCCTTCGGATACCACCATTTGCTCGATAGACCAATTGCAATTAAATGCAATTGGAACGGGCACTTTTAAATGGTCTCCCAATTATCAAATAAGCAACACCAATATTCCAAATCCTATTTTAACACCTAAAGTTCCCACTAGATATACTGTAACACTATCCCAGGCTCCTGGTTGCGAAAATACCGCTTCAATTTTTGTTGATGTAAAAGAGTTTGTTAGCCTTGATGCAGGAAACGATACTACCATTTGTTTGGGTGACAGCATTAGGTTGAATCCTTTGTCCGATGCACTGCTTTATAATTGGTCACCTGGAGCAACAGTCAGTAATCCCAACATCAAACAACCATGGGCTAAGCCAACTGGCACAACCCGCTACGCTGTGTTAGCAAATATTGGTGGTTGTCAGGCTAATGATGGTTTTGTAATTACCACCATTCCTTATCCAATTCCTTACGCTGGCAGAGATACCGTGATTTGCTATGGTGGCCAAGCACAACTGAACGCAACTGGAGGGTCACAGTATTTATGGTATCCTCCTAATACCCTTGATAACAACACTTTCCAAAATCCAATTGCCACACCATACGAGACCACAATTTATGCTGTTGGTGTTTATGAAAACAAGGGTTGCCCCAAACCAACTTACGACTCGGTTACAGTTGCAGTGGTTCCTCCTCTTAAGCCTTTTGCAGGAAATGATACAGCAGTTGTTATTGGTGAACCTCTTCAGTTGTTAGCTGTAGGTGGTGTTGATTTTGAATGGAGCCCTTCTAGTTTTTTAAACAATCCATCAATTTTTAACCCGATTGCAAAACTTAATGACGACATAAGATATGTCGTTAAAGTTTCGAGTGTTGAAGGGTGCTTTGCTTTCGATACAATCAATGTGAAAGTGTATAAAACACCTCCCGAAATATTTATTCCAACTGCATTTACCCCCAATGGAGATGGATTAAATGATAACCTAATTCCAATTCCAGTGGGCATTGTTTCTATTGAGTATTTCAAAGTATACAATAGATATGGTGAACTTGTTTATTCAACTTCAGAAATAGGGAAAGGGTGGAATGGTGTATTTAAGGGAAGAGATCAGGGAAATGAATCATTTGTATGGCACGTTCTTGGTATTGATTATCTCGGAAAACCATTGTTCAAAAAAGGACAAACAACATTAATTCGGTGATAAGTTGCAAAAAAAATTGTTAGATTCTACTGGGATAAAATATAAATGCCGTCAATGCCTTTTGATATGTTAATAAAAATATTGGTTACACTATGAAAAAGAAAGTACTCATAACAGGCGCAAGCTCTGGATTTGGTAAAGCCATTGCAGAGAAATTTGCATCTTCCGGCGATGATATCATCATTACAGGTCGAAGGCAACATTTATTGGATGAACTTAAGGATAAACTCATTTCATTGTACAATGTATCTGTTACAGTTCTTGAATTTGATGTTCAAGATAGAAAATCTGTTTTTCAATCGCTTGAGAACAATCCTTTGTTGGAGGACCTTGACATCCTTGTCAACAACGCTGGACTAGCTTTGGGGCGCGATTTATTCGATGAAGCGGATATAGATGATTGGGAAACTATGATTGATACCAATGTGAAAGGAGTTTTATATGTTACCAAAGCTGTTCTCTCAAATTTTATAAATAGACAAGCAGGACATATTATCAACATTGGCTCAACCGCAGGTAAAGAGGTTTATGAGCGAGGAAATGTTTACTGTGCTACCAAAACATCCATCGAGGTTCTGAGCCAGGCCATGCGCATCGACTTGCTTAGACACAAAATTAAAGTGACAGTAATTCATCCTGGTGCAGCAGATACAGCATTTTCTTTGGTAAGATTCAAAGGTGATGAGACTAAGGCTCAGGCAGTTTATGAAGGGTATACTCCACTTAAAGGAAATGATATCGCTGATACTGTCTTCTATTGTGCCAATCTTCCTAAACATGTCTGCATAAATAGCTTGGTTATGACTTGTACTGCTCAAGCAAATTCATTTTACCTTTCGAAATAAGTGAATGCAAAAAGTGATTTCTGTTTTTTAAATTCAGAAATCACTTTTATAATTTTGATTATTACCTCCCTTTGGTATTTTATAATCTTTCTACTTCCGTATTACTGTGCTAATGAGATCCTGATTTGAACCCCACCTCTGGTATTCACTGATGGCGCTGCATTTGATACATAGGGATTTAGCCTCCTTTGATCAAAGTACAATTGAATATTTACCCTATTGCTAAGAACATAATCCACCGTTGGTCGTATACTTAAAACCCGCTGGCCGCCAGTGGCAAATGCATTTGATTGATCTAATCTTGAATTTGCATTGATGTCATCTCTTATGCTAAAGTCTAAGGCAAAAGTGATGTCATTGTCTAACTTACTGCTCGCTTCTTTTTTCCCTATTTTTAACTTGAAAGGAAGCGGAAATCCTCTCTTTCTCCAACGCATACCGAAAGTTATTTCAGTTGAACGTACTTCACTTAGCTGAAAATCAATTAAACTCAAACTCAACTGCCTAGATTTTCTATATTCAAACCTGCCAGATAATTGTCCTGGTGTGGTAAAGTCTATTCCTATTAATGGCGAAAACTGCTCTGAAATCGAGAGATTTGGTACCAAGAAATAGGGGATATAATTACCTGAAACACTGTCTATGAATGAAGGAAATCCAAACAACAATGTATCTTGAAACAGCAAAGCAGAGTTAAAACTGTTCATGCTTAACGTACTGTTATAGCCATGGCTGATTGTAAAATTTGTAAAATATTTCTGTAAACTTTCTATCCTGCTGAGTCCATTATAAGTCAACCTCCAATTGGGCTTGGGTATATAACCACTAAATGGATTCGCTTTCACACTTCCGTATTCTCCTGTTTTTAACAGCGATACTTGGTTTGGATCTTTATTGGTATATGCAGAGATAAATGCAGGTATCAACACATCTTGAGAATATCTTCCATATCCTTTATAATAACCATCGGCACCAACGGTTTTGCTGTATGGATTTTGCTCTCCAAGTCTTTTTGATAAAATATTCCTGTTTGTCTCAAATTTCTTGAATATTTCACTGGTATTATTAGGGTCAAATTTTCCAAACAATGTTTGAAATGAAATGTAACTGATGCTGAAACCACCTCCAGAATATGGATTCAATGAATTGAATTGACCAGTTCCTACCGTATCTTTAAACAACGTAGAGAAATTTTTAGAGAGGGATTTGTCTAGGTTTAAATCTATTATCAAATCTCTTATCGGTTCAACTTGTGCAGTTAAATTTAATTTCTGCTCATACGATTGGATAAACAAATTGTTCAACAATGGATCTTTAGTGATCAATCCTTTCTTCCCAATATCGTCTAACCATGCCTGATTTGGTTGCTTCCCCATAATAAAGTCTAAGCCAGGTGACATGCTATTCCAATTTTGTCCGAAGAATTTTGTACTGTCCATGTAACCTGGTAAAAGTGTTGACCCTCCTTCATTGTAAGTTGCGCCTAACCTTTTTACACCTGTTAGTGTTCGGAGAATCGCTTTCTCAACAGTAGACAAGATAATTTCCTTTTTTTCTTTTGGCTCGTTAACCTTGAGTTGTTTCTTTTCTTCTTTTATTTTTTTCGCTAGCTCTTGTTTTGCCTTTTTTTCTTTCGCTTCATTTTCCTTTTTTTGGGTTGCATTTTCTTCTGGTTTCTTTGCAGCTGTGGTGTCTTTAGCGTCAATAACAACTTCTTTTTGAACCCTAAATGACCCTGGTTTTTTTACTTTGAAAGTAGGGTCTAAACCATCCGGTAACGAATAAATATTGGAAGGTGGAGGAGGAATACTTGGTTGAGTTTGAGTGACTGGCTTACTTTCTACCGGCTCTTTCACTTTTGTTTCTTTTTCAGATTTTTTCGTGGATTTGGTTTCCACTTTTTTCTTACGCGTAATTTTTGTGTCTTCTGGAGTTTTAGGGGTTCCTGGAAGTTGTGGCTCAGCAACTTGGTCAATAGCTCTCAATAGCCTCGACTTATTATAAAGTTGGGTTAAGTTCAACTCTAAAGTTCCGCCCGTTTGTCCACTATTCTGAATAGTGTTGCCAAGGTTTACAGCTAACCTCGATGCTCCAATCCAATTGTAGGTACTTCTGTACGCAATGTTTATGGTGGTCCAATCAAGTATAGGAATTACATTAGTCGGAACATTATACGTAAGATCTGAACTTTGGTTGTAAATTGTATTTCTACCACCTTTCAAAAAGTTACTTTTTATTGAATCTTTTTTTGCTTTTGTATCTATTCGGCCAAATGGTTCATCAATTCTTGCATTATTAACCGCTTTGAAATCCAGGTTCAAGGATTTTGTTAAATCCCACCTCATGTTATAATTCCTATCTATCACAAAATATTTGTCGTAGGTTTCTGGAATTTTAAATTTACCACCACCAACATTGCGCGGTCTGATTGCGCCAAACTGTCTTCTTGAATCCATCCTTATGCCTATAAGTGATGGAATTGGATTGAAGTTTATATTTCTGATAAAATCAAGCCACGGTGTTTTTGTTTTAATCAGTTTTTTTAGAGGTTCTATGTATTTAGGTTGACTCGTATAATTATATCCTATTCCACCTTGGGTCTTGTTTACTTGGTTGTTTTCAATAAGAGGGTTGTGTTGTTTAGTTTCGGTAATAGAATAACTAAAATCAAAATTCGAGATACTCCACAGTCTTATTTTTTTATCTTGCTTCTGAACAAATCTTACATTCGTAAAATTGATTGTTTTTAAACCAATAAAATCAACGGCATCATTTTTTATGGAATCTCTCAAAGACCTATAAGTCCTTATTTTTTCTTTTAATGTGATGTCCTTGTCATAAGGATCATACTGTGGTGTACTGATTGTTTGTGATAAATTGGCAAAAAATGGAATCTCTAACCCAAGCCCCTTCGGCAGTAATTTTCCCAATTGCAAATTGGTTGACACATCAAATTGTTTGAAATCATCACGGTAACGTTCATTCACTCTTTGCTCCAATTGTCCAAATCCAGCCGTATGTATGTTGGTTGACATTGAAATTGAGCCTAAATCTGAAAGTTGAATGTTCATTTGTCCCACAGCTGCCCAACCACCTGCTTCGTCTAATCCTGATAACCTCAATTCATTTACCCAAACCTCTGTATTAACAGTACTGCCAATGCCATCCTTTGGATTTTCCATTCCTAACAAAACACCTTTAACTTCCCCTAGATTGGGATTTCCCATGATAGAGAAAATTTTGCCATCTATTGTCTTGCGATAAATAGAACTTGCATTATTTGTGTTGAGATTCCTTTCATTCTTTAACCTGATTAGGTCTGTAAAATAGAAATTCAATTCATTTTCTGTTGGCCAAATAACTTTTTCATCTGTGGTTCCAAATGGAGTTATTTTGAGGGGATATTTTATTTCATAGAAGTTATTGATGTAGTCATTTCCTAAACGAATAACTGCATAAACTTCTCCATCTTTCAATTTGTTATACTCTCTTAGACTTTCTGCATGATAGAATAATGAAACTTTTTTATATTGGCGGAGATCATGATTGAATGCTTTAAAAACACCCCTTCCGTCGCCATCTTCCAAATTGATAACCCTCATGCTGAGTGATTGCTCATTCTGCAAAATATTGATTCCGCCGTTACTGAGTGTTTGTACACGTTCGATTCCTGGGGGAGTTCGGTAAACTATGGGATCTCTTCTGTCATTTTCTTCAATATTGACAGCCGAAACATTAAATAAGGTATTGCTGTTGGTAAGGTCTATGGGTTTGTAGGTTCCAGTTGTGTCTAAATCATAAGCAAATCTTCTCCAATTGTTTCTTACCAATTCTAACTTTGCAAACCGCATCACAACCGAATCAGCAAAATCTGTAAGAAACATCCTAAAGAACCTGATGGATTTGAAATCTGGGATATCTCCAACTTTATTATTATAGGCTGTTATTGGTACCCTAAATTGATACCAAATTTGGTCTTGTTTGCTGCCGTCTGCTAAGGTTATGCTTACCGCTTTTTTATCAGCAATAAAGTTCCTTCCCACCTGCATGCTTACATCACCTGATGGTTTCAAGTCTATCCTGTATTGAAAATATTCTTCCGATTCATTCAATGTATTGTCCCTATTTAAATCTTCTCCATCCGGATACAATGTAAAGGCGGATGCAAAATCTGATCCAGCCTTTGCTACAGGCGAATTTCCTTGTGGATTATTGAAGTTTTTGTACCTAGTTAATATGCCTGCATTTTCTTGGTCGTAAGTTTCATCCCTGTAATATTTAAAGTTATCTGCTGATGGATCAGCTAATGCATCTTTGTAAATTTTCGATGTTAATCCATATCGTGAAGCTAGCTCACTCAAATAGCTTGCCCTTTTTTGTACTTCTGCAGTATCAGTTAATCCATCTAACCCAACATCTTGATATTGTCTATCTGCTGGATCGTTGCTGAAACCCTGTGTTATCTGAATTGGATTTAATGGCACCTTTCCCCAACTTGAATTAGCTGTGGCTGCTGGTATAGTTGGCGTCGGCAAGCCATTTTCATAGAACCTTCTTGAATCTTTTAAGATATCTTCTGAAATATTTCCTAAGTTTAAATACAGTGATCCTCCTGATGGATTTGTTTTTCCAATAAATGGATCTAATACCCAAAAATCTACAAATTCAATGTTGGCCGTTTCGAAATCAGTTTGGTCGATTCCTCTCATGATACCACCCCAACGCTTATTAGGATTGTTTAACAAGCCCGTGCTGTTAATATTGGCTGCATCAAAATTATAGGGCCCCTTTTCTTTTGGATAATAAGCCAAATCAAAAGTAACCAGTTGTGATTGTCCAAAATCCGGTGTCCTTCTCGGGAAAATTTCCTGTTGTCCAACACTTCTCACCCTAGAATCAGACAACTGCTTTAAGTCATTCCTTAAGGGATTGTTTACATTTCTTTTTTCTTGAAGAACAGGCTCAATATTGTACCAGGCTAGTTTCGCCCTGTTTTTTCCATATTCAAGATCATCAAATGCAGATGCTTCTGGAAATAAAATATTTCCGCCTCTGTCTGTAGCTCCTTTTGGGGTTGATGCTAGTGTCCACCCAACAATTGGGAACCTTAAATCTATGCTTGATCTAGTTCCTTCAAAATCATCCAAATAAATTAATCCTTCACCTCCTTTTCCTATTTGAGGGGCATGACCAGGCTTCATTTTTGCCGCTTCAGCAGAGGCACTTATTGATGATGTTCCATTTGCTTCATAAAAAGGCAACTTGCTCAACAATTTATTTAGCCTTGGTAGTTCGCTGTTGTAATTCATGTCTATTCCTGTCATGGAATTTCTGATTGGATCAGAGCCATATTCCATTTTAGTGAAAAATGGTCTTTCACTAAGCCTTACCATCGTGCCTCCAACAGAAAATTTCTTGTTGAATAGATAATCCCACCTCAACCCTGTATATGTTCTTTGTTGAACGCCAAAGGTTGAATTGTTTTCAAATTGAACGTTAACAGGCACTCCAGAGTTCTTTATTGCACTATTAATTACCCTCAATGTTCCTGATATATAATCAATGGTGTAATCAATATTTTCTTGCAATGTTTGTCCACCCGATGTTACCGTTACTGAACCTGGTGGAATATTGAATGCATTTAATGAGATTTCTCCTGATGTTCCTCCTGATGATTTAGAGCTTCCCCTGATTAAAAAGCGATTGAGGTTTGCATAAGTTTGTGCAATAGCCTTGATCGTGTCGTATAAGGGATAAAATAAATATTTGTTTCTTAGGGATGGATCTGTGGTAAAGGCATCATCAAGGTCATGTCCAAATGGTTCGAGTACTGGGAAAATGGCGCGACTTTGGTATGAATTAACTGTATAACCTTCTACGAAATCAAATACTCCATCAGGTTGTGGGTCGTTTTGGTTGTTAAGTCTATCAAGATTTACAAGGGTTAAAAGAGGCACTCCAGCCTTATCACCTTCAGGTAAGTATCTTTTTTCTCCACCCCCTGGCTCTTGATAAAGGATGTTAAATTGAAAATCAGATCTTTCTAGTTGTCCTGACCCTACTGGATAAATATTTTTCATCATCAAATCCCACATGGGCAGGGCAGTTCTTTGTGATGTAGCTTTCAGCAATTTAAGGAATAATATTTTTTGAATTCCACTGGTTGAATCCACCGGAACATCTTGTGCAAATTCACCCACTTGAAAAACCTTGCCATTTACAGCGTATTGGTAGGCTACCCCGAGCACTTCGTCAGATTGCAGTGTTACATTTAATGATATAAATCCAAGCTGTCTGTTGAAATAATATTGAGTTGTATCCAACTTTCTCGCAAATGTTTTTTCAAAATCACGTACTGGCTGAAGTCCAATACTGGCCAATGTATTCACGATTTGGGCTGGGTTTCTGCTGCTAGGATTTCCAATCAATTTGCTATACAAATCATTGGTTCCATTTGATGGATAGATAGATCCAGGCCTTACATTTATCACAGGCGGTTTTTGATATGGCTTGTCTTCTGCTAAATCCATCAATCCAACCACATCTCGTGCATTGGTAGTAGCCCCATTGCGGTTGGTAACCCATACTTCCATCCGCAACAACTGAACCTGTGAGCTTATCACAGGTAAGTTTTTCATGGAATTATTGTAGGTGTTTCTAAAATATTGGGCCAATAGAAAGTGCCTATTTTCTTCATATTCATCCGCTTTGATTTCAAAAGGTGTACTGCTCGAACCGCCTTTCATGGCAGCTGATTGGCGCTGGGATCGCTGGCTTGCAAATACACTTGTTACCCAAAGTTTTCCAAACTGCAATTGTGTTTTTAGACCGAAAAGTTGTTGAGCGCCAGGTATTAAGGTACCTTTTGATGCGAAAGAAGTATTTCCTACTTCAATTTTTTTAAAAATATCATCTGCTCCACCAGAATAGTCCAACTTTAATTGATTCTCAAAATCGAAAGTAGAAAGGGTGTTGTAGCTTATTGGGAACTTCATTTTATCACCGATATTTCCAACTACATTTAAGTTTGCCGCCATGTCAAAGTCGAGACCACCATTTTTTCTCGCCCTTTCTGGCAGGGTAGGATTTTTGATGTTTTGTCCTTGATATCCCGCTGTTATGGTTACTTCTCCTTGCGGTTTTATATCTATTTTTCCTGTGCCAAACAATCTGTTGAATAAGTCATCGGTCATGTTTAGCTTTGGTTTCACCAGTTTCCTATTGAGTAGACTTGATGTATTTGCTCTTTTCTGAAAATAATCAATCTCAGCTTTTCTAGATTGAATTCTCATAAAATCGTCAAAACTAATTGTTGTGGGTTTTCGGAAATATTTACCACCGATTTTCTCAATAATATAATATTCTTTTGTTTTGGGATCGTAAACAATTGAATCTGTCAGGTTATTTGGGTCGTTTAAATCGAAAGGGTTTTTCTGTTTCTGGGAAAAAGCATCTGCACGCCTATCGAGTAGTGGGAAACGAAGCGAATCATTTCCCGGAATTGTGTCCTGCTGCAAATATGGAGATGCCAATGCGTTTTTTACGAACGGATTGGCTTCTAGCTTCGCATATGATAATAGCAAAGCAGTTATAAAGGTTATTGGAACGAATAAGCTCTTCAAAATCAGTAGAATGTTTGTTTGGGTAGAGTTCTAATCAAATAAACTGTAATGATTTTTTAATCAACAATTCAAGATTCATTTCTTCTGATGACGTTGAGCGTGCCTTTTTGAGTGCAGCTTCTGCTTGCCCTTTTTGGATTCCCAATGCTATCAGTGCATTTAACGCATCAGTTTCCAAAGTATTGTGTATAAAGCCCTGATTTACAACATCATTGCCTGCTTTTACCATCTTATCTCTCAGTTCAAGAATAATTCTTTCTGCAGATTTCTTTCCAATTCCTTTAATCCGCTCTAACGCCACTGTATTGCCAGATGCAATTGCGTTGCTTAGCTCATGTGGTTGCATCGATGATAACATCATCCTGGCTGTAGATGCACCAACACCATTTACATTTATTAATTGAATAAAAAGTAGCTTTTCCGCCATTTCTGAAAACCCAAAAAGAATATGACCATCCTCTTTTATTTGAAGATGGGTATGTAGGGTGCCTTGTTTGAGTTCTTGAATTTTAGAATAGGTGTTTAAACTGATCTGAACTTCATATCCAACGCCCTGAACATCAATGTGTACGAAAGATGGCGTTTTGGTTGTAAAGATACCTGTCAGGTAGGCGATCATGGATGAAGTTTAGTTTGCTAAGTTACAATTTAATGGGGAAATTGAATGTGAATTGCATTTGATTGTACGGCAAAAAGATGTTAAATGCGAAATGGTATTCTCTCCTGTAAAATCCAACATAGAATTTTCGAAAAATGACTTTTATAGCTCATATTTTCAATACATCATTATTGTTTTGGCATCTCTTTTGATTTTATGTTAATTGAACTAAATTTGCTTGAGTAAATCTGTTTTCATTCTTCATTTTTCATTCTTCATTCAAACCATGTCTACTAAAAGTTTCAAATACAAAGGTTTCTCTTCATTGGCAATTCATGCAGGGCAACACCCCGATCCGATGTATGCTCATCTTACGCCTATTTATGCATCTTCTACATATGTGTATGAAGAAGCAGAGCAAGGGATGAGAAGGTTTTCTGGACAAGAGCCAGGTTATATTTATTCACGCTGGGGAAATCCTACCATGAATGAAGCTGAAGAAAAGATTGCTGCCATGGAGACATTTGGATTAGAGAAGGATGGGGCATCTTTAGAAGCCAAGGGCATTTTACATGCATCCGGGATGGCCGCCATCAGTTCTTTATTTTTAGCGGCGCTTAAAAAAGGGGACAAGATACTTACTCATTATTCTCTTTACAGTGGTACGCAAGATTTCATGAAAACTTTGTTAGAGCCGTTGGAAGTGGAAGCTATTATCGTTGATTTGCGCGATTTATCATTGGCTGAAAAATGTTTAAAAGAGGATCCTGCCATTAGGATGATTTATCTTGAAACCCCCGCGAATCCTACGCTTCAATGTGTGGACTTATCAGCTTTAAGCAACTTAGCAAAGCAATATGGTAAATTAACTGCCTGTGATAATACTTTCGCTACACCATATTTACAGCAACCTTTTAAATATGGCATTGATTTTGTATTGCATTCAACAACCAAGTTCCTAAACGGACATGGTACAGCTATAGGTGGGGTATTGGTTGGGACCGATTTGGAATTCATGAAAACCCGTGCAACAAAAACCCACCGTTTGCTAGGAGGAAATAGCAATGCATTTGAAGCTTTTTTGTTGATTAATGGCATGAAAACCTTGGAAGTGCGTATGCAGCGCCATTGTGAAAATGCAATGAAAGTGGCCAATTTTTTAGTTGGACACGAAGGTATTGAGAAAGTAAATTATAATGGGCTCCCGACTCATCCAGATTTCGAAGTCTCTAACCGGCAGATGAGTCACCCTGGTGCCATGATGAGTTTCGAAGTAAAAGGAGGTTTTGATGCCGGCGTTCAGTTTATGAATAAATTACAGCTTTGTACACGGACCGTTTCACTAGGAACATGTGATACATTGCTTTCTCACCCTGCATCAATGTCGCACAGCTCTGTCCCACGAGAAAGTAGGTTAGAGTATGGCATTACAGACGGACTCATACGATTGAGTGTAGGCATGGAGAATATAGAAGACATACTGACGGATTTTGAACAAGCACTTATTCGCAATTAGCTTAAACTTCTTCAACCTTCCCGATTCGTGCTTCGCACTCTCGGGATCTTCGACTTCAACATCTTCAACATCTTCAACCAAGTTCAACCCCCTCAACCTCTTCAACTAACTTCAACCCCCTCCCAAATGTACATAAGAAAAGCCACCAGAGAAGACATCCCGGCCATGTTGAACTTGATAAAAGAGTTGGCAGAATTTGAAAAGGCACCTGAAGAAGTTACTGTAGATCCATTGCATTTTGAAGAAAGTGGATTCGGACCGAACCCAGTCTGGTGGGCTTTCGTCGCTTCAACCCCTTCAACTCCTTCAACTCCTTCAACCCCTTCAACTAATTCAACCATTTCCGCCTTCGCCCTCTATTACATAAGGTACTCTACCTGGAAGGGACAGGTTATGTATTTAGAAGACTTAATTGTGACAGAATCATTTCGAAGAAATGGTATAGGTAAATTATTGATAGAGCGGTTAATTCAAGAAGCTAAAGAGAAAGGATTCAAGCGAATTGTTTGGCAGGTATTAGATTGGAATCAGCCAGCCATTGATTTTTACAAAAAATTAGGGGCAAAGTTTGATAACGAATGGGTGAATGTGACGTTGGATGTAAAAGGATAACTTTTTCACATTAACATAGTATAGGGCAAATTCAAACAGTTTTTTAGCTGTATTTTGATTTCATTGTTGCGTCTCTCTTAAATCAAATGGTAAAATGTCACCCAATTGCAAGACGAATTAGGATTCATTATTTGCAGTAAAAACCGGTAAAAAGAGGGGTTTTAGAAGTGATGAGTATGAACATTTCACAATCTTAAAATTAATTCCAAAGTATTTTATTTAAATACACTTTATATGAAAACAAATTACTAATTTTGCCCTCCCAACAAAAAGGGATGTCTTTGAAAAAAGTCATCAAAAAAAGCTCTTTAAATACATAAACATTTGACAATCAATTAGTTTTTATTTTGATATTAAAATCAAAAAATAAATTAGTTTAAATCAAAAAAAGTATCTAATTTTGCACTCCCAATTAAAATGGGACATCATTTAAAAACTGGTGTTTTGCCTCTAAAAAAGGCGTAGTTCTTCGAAAAGTTTCAGGTTTATTTTTAGGGTTTAGGTTTTAGAAATAAATTTGGTTAAATAGTTTAAGTCAGTTACTT
>Ga0209550_10002696_pt1 | contig 17068 bp, 8 predicted proteins | sample LauGreSuBDMM15SN_2_FD_187567 | JGI IMG/M metagenome (GOLD analysis project Ga0209550, IMG submission 187567) | Freshwater lake microbial communities from Lake Michigan, USA - Su13.BD.MM15.SN (SPAdes) (version 5) | ecosystem: Environmental > Aquatic > Freshwater > Lake | place: Lake Michigan, USA...
ATTCAAATGATAGATGCAACTCTTAAAGCAAGAAGCGACAAAGCGGCATTAGAAAGTCAAAATGGTGGTAAAATCAAATTTTCGAGACTTGGAGCTGAGTTTACTACTTTCAACACAGGAGGCAATTTAATTACAACGCCATCGACTGCGGTAACCAATAGTACAACTACTCCAAACCAGCTTGGTTTTGACCACATGCAATCTTATTTTATTGGTGTAGAAGGAAGTCCTTCTTCCAATTTGACGGCAAATGTCGATTTCAATATTTTAGGCAATGTAGCGCTGAATCCTATTGATCAAATTTTTTATGAAAACAGAGGTGTGCCTACTATTCTCAGAGGCTCTGATGGTGGTGATGTTATCTTGAGTGACAATAATCGCTTGAGTGTTTATAGAGCTAGTGTAAAATGGGATGAAAAATTATTTAATTTAAATGCATTTTACAGAACCGGTCATTACCATTGGGGGTATGAAGGTGATTTCTTCGGATTATATCCTGAGGCTAATTATGGACCTAACATTGACACTTACAATGGTATTGCTCCTTTTGGGATGGAAGTAGAAGGAAAAAAAGCGTTTAATGGTTTTAAATTGGCTTTTGGACCACAACTTTGGTGGGGAGCCAATCCTGCGGTATTATTAAAATATTCCAAAAAAATTAACAATTTTGATTTAACTGGTGTATTTCATGAAGATTTAGAACAACAAGGAGTAGCCAATACTTCTATTGCAATACCACAACCTAAAACAAGAAAATTTACTTTACATGTTAACAGAAAAATTGGAAAATTTAGCTTTGATTTAGGGGGTATTTGGGCAGGACAACCGCTCAAAGGGAGAGCTTATGATGTCGTTAGAGATAATATAGCATATACTAAACAGATAGAATCTAAAGATAACTTCGGTGGAAAAACGAAAGTAACATATACTGGCGGAAAACTCAATTGGTACGGACAAGCTGCAGCTCAAGGATTAGTAGCAGGTGGTGGTGCCGATTTAACCCAAACTTTCACAGGTTGGAGATTGAAAGAAAGTGGAAGTGGAAATCAGTACAATCTTTTAACTGGAGCAACCTATACTGTTGGTAAATTACAAATAGCACCCAACTTTTTATGGCAAGAGCCTATTGAAGGACCTGTTACAACTGATGCTGTGGGTGGAAGAGCTAGAAATATAGTAACCGATCCCTTTATTGTACGAGGAAATAGAAAACAATTGGCAGCCGAATTATTATTGACTTTTGATACAACACCAGGCACATGGATGTATGAGTGGGATAACGACCGTTCCGAGGATTCTAAATTTGCAGTTAGTGCAGGATTTGTTTTCCGTCATTTTTCAACGAGTCAAGATGCTGCAATTGGTTTCTTGGCCAACAGAACTTCATTTGCTTTTTCAGGAGCTGCTCCTGCTAAAGATTTATGGGAATCAAATGTAAGAATCGTGTCAAAATTAAATCCAGACCTTGGTATAATTGCTACAATATATGGTGGTCCTGCTCAAGGAAATGGTAGTGATGCCAGAACGGTTAAGCGATATGGTACAGATGTACGAATGAATTATAAAAAGGTTAAAGTAAGTTCTTCTTTAAAAATTAACGACTGGGGACCTTATGATTACCATAGAGATTATAATTTAACTTTCCCTGTACAATTCATGACAGATGTTTCTTTTGGAATTGGCAAACAGGATTGGTTTGTATTACCTGGAACAAGAATTGGTATTCGAGGAACTTGGCGTTCTCTAGATCAGTATTCTCCAAGATATTCTCCAACTTTTGTACCAGCAAATACGTATCCTGCTATACCAGTATTGAGTCCTGTTGGATTTGATAATGGTCAAGAATGGGAAATAAGAACCTATCTTCAAATCAATATTGGGAATTAATATAAATAAAAAACAATGAAAACACATTCAATTTATAGTTCAAAAATATCGGGACTTGCCCTTATGAGTTTACTACTTGTTTTAGGATGTCAAACGGATGATTCCGATTTGCAAGCAGTTAAAGGTTCAAGCACTGCCGAAATTTTTACAGATACTCCAATTGGTATGGGAACCAATTTTTACTTTCCCTACGGACCAGATGCAAATAATCCTCCAGGATCAAAATTTACTGCTTGGACAGTGGATCAGGAGGTAAGTTACATTGGGAATGCTTCGATGCGTTTTGATGTGCCTAATGCAGATGACCCCGAAGGGAATTTTGCAGGGGCTATTTTTAGAGTAGATGGTGCAGGTCGTGATTTGTCAGGATACGACGCACTTACTTTTTGGGCAAAAGCTTCACAAGGTGTTACTATTAGCGAATTTGGTTTTGGGGAAGATTTTTACCCAAATAAGTATATTACTACTTTGACAAATGTGAGTCTCGGAACAGCATGGGCAAAATATATTATTCCAATTCCAGATGCTTCAAAGTTAGTAAACGAGAAGGGTATGTTTAGATACGCTGCGGGTTCACAAGGAACAAATAATAAAGGGTATACGTTTTGGATTGATGAACTTAAATTCGAAAAATTGGGGACAATTGCACAACCTCAACCTAAAATAATGGGTGGACTTGATGTTGTACAGCCGAGTTTTATCGGCTCAGAAATAACTCTAACAGGTCTAACTCAAACATATAATTTGGCTTCTGGTTTAAACCAAACAGTAAATACAGCACCATCTTACTTTACATTTGTGTCTTCAGATAATACTATTGCTACAGTTAATGAATTAGGAGTTGTAACACTAGTAGGTAGTGGTACTGCAACTATTACTGCTTCTTTAAGAGGTTTGAATGCTAAGGGTTCTCTTAAAATTAATGCAGGTGCAGCATTTGTCAATGCACCAAACCCTTCACTACCTCAAAACAATGTAAATTCTATTTATAGTAATTTTTACTCAGGAGTAACTGGATTTAATCCAGGATTTTTTGCGGGGGGTAGTGATACTGTAAATATTTCTGAGGTGAACTTTGCAAATAATAAACATTTAAGTTATCAAAGTATTGGTTTTGTTGGTTTAGGGTGGATTGGTACTGTAAATGTGTCTAATAAGACAATGATACATTTAGATATTCAACTGAAAAATACCTCTGTATCAGACTTAAGAATAGAGTTAAAAGACTTTGGTCCTGATAATATTGATGGAGGAGGCAATGATTCTGCTGGGGGTTATATTTTATCTAACCAGTTAGTTCAAGATAATTGGGTTAGTATTGATATACCTTTAAATCAGTTTACGTTATCAACTGGTGGTGGTGGATCGGGTTTATTTAATCGAAATAATTTAGGCTTTGTTATTTTTGTTTCTAATAATGGAGCATCTTTCTTAGTCGATAATATTTATTTTTATTAATAAATAAATTTAAAATTTATAAATAATTCAGGGTGTATAAAAATATAGTCATTAAATGCTCAATTATTAAATTTCATAAGATAGGTTTGTGTCTTTTGAGTTTTCTATTCGTTTTTGGCTGTCAAACTGACGATGAGAATTTAAAAGACACTAAAAACTCTGATACAGCAGAGGTTTTTATAGATGCTCCAGCAGGTATGGGTACTGATTTTTATAAACCTTATGGTCCGGACGCTTCTAATCCAGTGGGATCTAAATTTACAGCTTGGACAATTGATAAAAAAGAAGGTTACAATAGTGCTATTGCTATGCGATTTGATGTGCCTAATTCAGACAATCCTGAAGGGAATTATGCAGGAGCAGCTTTTATAATAGATGGAGTGGGACGTGATTTGACTAGCTATGATGCACTTACTTTTTGGGCAAAATCTTCACCACATGGTGTTACTAATTTAGAATTTGGTTTTGGTGAGGATTTTGGCGAAAATAAATATCAGGTAACTATAAAAGGTGTAAGTCTCGGAACTACTTGGGCAAAATATATTATTCCAATGCCTGATGCTTCAAAATTAGTAAAAGAAAGAGGTATGTTTAGATATTCTGCAAATACTCAAGGTACTAAAGGTAAGGGTTTTATATTCTGGATTGACGAACTTAAGTTTGAAAAATTAGGAAGCTTAGCACAACTAAGACCTCTTATTTCTAATGGTGAGGACATAGAAGATATTAAATTCTTAGGAAATAGTTTTAGCATGGCTGATTATTCGTTATCACAAACATTTAATATGGCCTCTGGAGTTAATCAAAAGGTTACTGCCGCACCATCTTACTTTTCTTTTGTATCATCTAATACTGATGTTGCTACAGTAAGTGATGCAGGTATTGTAAACATTGTTGGTATAGGAATATCAAAAATAACAGGTTCTATTGCAGGGGTTAGTGCAGTTGGTTCTTTAACGGTTAAAGTTCCTGGAATATTTCCTATTGCTTCGGACCCTATTTTACCTCAAAGTAGAGTGATTTCAGTATTTAGTGACAAATATGCTAATATACCCGTAAATTTTTATAATGGATATTGGCAGCCATACCAAACAACGGAAGGTGGTTTAACAGTTATAAGTAGCCAGAATGTATTAAATTATACCAAGTTTAATTTTGTTGGTACTGGGCTTAAAAATCCTATAGATATTTCGGAGATGACACATTTTAGCGTTGATATATTAATGCTTGAATTGCCTACTGATATTGACCTTCTTCTAACATTTAAGAATGAAAGTTCTAAGCCTAATACTTTTCAGCAAAATCGCATTGGTCAAAATTATCAACTAGATGCAAGAGCTCCAGTTGTTTTTTCTGATACTCAATTTCAAGCAGGAGTATGGGCAACAATAAAAGTTCCTATCAGACCAAAATCAGATATAGCAAATTTGGATAAGACAGGTGTAAGTGTAATAATCATTGAAAACATAAAATCTTCTAAAGTAAAAACTCTTTATATGGATAACATGTATTTTTATAAAGAATAACGATAATATTAATAATAATAAAAATAACAATTATGTATAAAATATTTAAACAAGAAAAAATGAATAAAATAAATAAAAATTTAATGTTTATAAAAGCGATACTTTTTAAGTCTTTTCTTTCGGTATTAACTCTGTTTGTCATCTCAAGTTGTTCAACTAATGAAAAACAAACTGTAGTTACAAAAACACAGTTAGTGATGAACGAAGAGTTTGATGTTGATGGAGCTCCAAAAACTGAATTATGGAGTTACAATTTGGGTACTGGAAATAATGGTTGGGGTAACAATGAGTTACAATATTATACCGATGCGTCCCAAAACATTAAAGTAGAAGGAGGAATGTTAAAAATTACAGCCATAAAAGAATCTTATATGGGTTCTGGGTATACATCTGCAAGAATTTTAACAAAAGGAAAATTCGAACAAAAATATGGTCGTATCGAAGCCCGAATCAAAATGCCGTGGGGCAAAGGTTTGTGGCCTGCTTTCTGGATGTTGGGAGCCAATTCAGATACCGTTATATGGCCTCAATGTGGTGAAATTGACATCATGGAATATTTGGGTAGTAAACCTACTTCAATGTTCGGAACGGTTCACGGGTCAGGTTATTCTGGTGGAAATGCTATTTCTAAAAACTACACTTTAATCAATGATAGATTCGATAACGATTTTCATGTTTTTGGTATCGAATGGGGTGAAAATTACATTAATTACTATGTTGATGATAAGCTTTATAATCAAATAACACCAAAGGATGTTCCAGGAGAATGGGTTTTTAACCAACCATTTTATATCATTCTCAATATGGCTGTTGGTGGAAATTTCCCCGGATCTCCAAATGCTGAGACAGTTTTTCCTCAAACAATGACAATAGATTATGTAAGAGTCTATCAATAGTCAATAAAATATAAGTAAAATCAATAGATTATAAATAGTAAAGATTTTTTTGGCATATCATGAATGAAATTAATACCCTAATTGCTGTAAACAGTAATAAAAGACATTAAAACAATGGAAATAGTATCTCTAGAAGGAGAAAAATATTATAAAATTCCAAATCACGATACTATGCGTCCCTTTTTTATGAGCATCGTGAGTGATTCCAATCATTGGTTGTTTATATCAAGCAATGGCGGACTTACTGCAGGAAGAAAAAATGCAGAGTTTGCACTTTTCCCTTATTATACAGATGATAAAATAACCGAATTTGCTGATATAACAGGGAGTAAATCTATTTTTCAAGTTCGTTTTGATGATAAAGTATTGGTTTGGGAACCTTTCTCGGAACGTTTTAATGAAAATTATAATCTTTCTAGGAATTTATATAAAAACTTTTATGGCAATAAAATCATTTTTGAGGAGATTCACCACGATTTACAACTGACTTATAGATACCAATGGAATTCAAGCAATCTTTTCGGATTTGTTAAAAAATCCGAAATTATAAATAAATCTAATAAAGACTATACTATTACGGTACTAGATGGGATTCAAAACATTATGCCGCATGGTGTAAGTAGTGATTTGCAAAATAGTACCAGTAATTTAGTTGATGCTTATAAAAGAAGTGAATTACAGACTGAAAGTGGTTTGGGTATTTTTGCACTAAGCGCTATTATAGTTGATAAAGCCGAACCTAGCGAGGCTCTTAAAGCTAATATTGCTTGGTCTTTAGGTATGGAAAATCCAACCTATTTGCTATCGTCTAAACAACTTCCAGCTTTTAGGAAGTTGCAAAAACTAAAAGGCGAAACGGATGTTAAAGGCGAAAAAGGAGCTTATTTTATTTCAAGCGATCTTTATTTACCACAAAATACTTCCAAAGATTGGAAAATTATTGCCAATGTCAACCAAAATCAATCTCAAGTTATACAGCTTTGCGAGTCTATAAAGTATGATGAAACGCTTAGAAAACAACTTTTGGATGATATTGAGTTAGGAAAGCAAAATTTGATTGCGCTTAATGCCTCTGCTGATGGATTGCAATTTACAGCTGATAAATTAGTTGACACTCGGCATTTTGCTAATGTGCTTTTCAATATCATGAGAGGCGGAATTTTTGATCAAAATTATCAAATCGAAAAAAAGGATTTTTCGCAATATTTAGCTAAAGCCAATAGAACAGTGTTTGAAAAAAATCAAGCATTTGTTTCAAACTTAAAAGATGAATTTTCTTATATTCAATTACTGCATTTAATAGAGAGTCAGAAAGATGAGAATTTAGTTAGGTTGTGTACGGAATACTTACCCTTAAAATTCAGTCGCAGACACGGGGACCCTAGTCGCCCTTGGAATAAATTTTCTATCAATACCCGAAGTGAAATTGATGGTTCTAAAATATTGGATTATGAAGGAAACTGGCGAGATATTTTTCAAAATTGGGAAGCCTTAGCGCATGCCTATCCAGAATTTATAGAAGGAATGATTCACAAATTCCTGAATGCCTCTACATTTGATGGATATAATCCTTATCGCGTTACTAAAAGTGGTTTTGATTGGGAAACTATTGAACCTGATAACCCGTGGTCTTATATTGGCTATTGGGGTGATCACCAAATTATTTATTTATTAAAATTCTTGGAATTTATAGAAAAATACCAACCTGGTAAATTGCACTCCTATTTTGAAAAAGAATGTTTTGTATATGCTGCAGTTCCTTATACTATAAAATCATATCAAGATATCCTGCAAAATCCAAAGGATACTATTTCGTATAACCATGAATGGGATGAGAAAATTAATAAGCGTAGAAAATTAAATGGAGCAGATGGCACTTTGTTACGAGACAATAATGATGAAATTTATCATGTAAATTTTATTGAAAAAGTACTCGCTACCGTGTTGTCCAAAATGTCTAATTTTATTCCAGAAGCTGGAATTTGGATGAACACCCAACGTCCCGAATGGAATGATGCTAACAATGCTTTAGTAGGTAATGGGGTTTCTATGGTGACACTTTATTATCTACGAAGATTCTTGAAGTTTTTCCGGAAATTACTTGATACTACAACCCAGGAAAACATCAAAATCTCAAATGAAATGGTTGAATTCTATCATGCCATCAGAGAGAATCTACTTGAATTTAAACCTTTACTTGACGCGCCAATAAACAATCAAGACAGAAAAAGAATAATGGATGCATTAGGTCAAGCTGCTTCAGAGTATCGCTACCAAGTATATAATAGCGGATTTTGGGGTAAGAAAAGAACCCACTCTATGACTGGCTTAAAAAACTTCACCCAAGTATGTTTAGATTTTATTGATCATTCTATTGAAGCAAATCAAAGACCAGATAAATTGTATCAAGCCTATAATTTGATGTCCGTTGAAAATGAGGGTGTAGTTATCTCGAACCTCAGCGAAATGCTCGAGGGCCAGGTAGCTGTTTTAAGTTCTGGGTATTTGAATGCAAAAGAATCATTACAAATAATTGATGCTTTACGAAATAGTGCTTTGTACCGTCCCGATCAAAATAGTTATATTTTGTATCCAAATAAAGATTTGCCTACATTCTTAAAGAAAAACAATATTCCTAAATCTAGCATTGAAAAATCAACTTTGTTAACCAAATTATTTGCTAATTCTAATAATGCGATTGTAAATAAAGATGTAAAAGGTGATTATCATTTTAATGGCAATTTTCATAATGCAAATGATTTAAAAGCAGCTTTAGATCAACTTAAAAAGGATGAAGAATATCAATTTTTAGTTGGAAAAGAATCAGAAGAAATCCTTCAAATTTTTGAAGAAGTTTTTAATCACAAAGCTTTTACAGGGAGATCGGGTACTTTCTTTGGGTATGAAGGATTGGGTTCTATTTATTGGCACATGGTATCCAAATTACATTTAGCGGTGCAGGAAGTAATCGAAAAAGCCTATCGTGATCAAGAAGACACTACTGTTATCAGTGCCCTAGCATTGCATCATGATGAAATAGGCAAAGGTATTGGCGTTCATAAAACTCCAGAAGTATACGGAGCATTTCCTACGGATCCTTATTCACATACTCCTTCTCACAGAGGGGCTCAACAGCCTGGAATGACAGGCCAAGTAAAAGAAGATATACTGACAAGAAAAGGAGAATTAGGCATAAAAGTTAATTCGGGGAAACTTAGGTTTCAACCCAATTTATTAAACAAAAATCAATTTTTACTACAGGAGGAAATAGTGAGTTTTATAGATTTTGAAAATAAACCCTATTCAATTCCATTAGAAAAAGGAAGTTTAGCATTTACTATTTGTCAAGTGCCAATTGTATATAAATTGGCTGAAATGAACCAAATAGAAGTGAAATATAAGAATAATGCTATTGAGACTATTTCATCTTTGACATTGAGTCATGAGGTGAGTCATAAAATATTTCAACGAACGGGAGAAGTTATACAAGTTACCGTAGCTATTAATATTTAAGGAGATGTTTAAAATAAGAGTTATATTACTCCTATTAGTAGTAACGTTATTTTCTCGTAGTTATAAATATATGAATTCAAAAAAAACTGTAGAAATTACAGCTAAAGAAATACTAGGAAATTCAAAGTATCAAGCTATCTGTTACGGAGGATTTAGAACCAAAACTAGAGATGCTGTGCCGACCGTTTCTCAAATAAAAGAAGATTTGAGAATACTATCGGCTATGAATATCAAATTGCTTAGAACGTATAATGTGCATCATAATGAAGTCTGTAATTTATTAAAAGCCATAAGAGCTTTAAAGAAAAAAGATCCCAATTTTGAAATGTATGTCGTGTTAGGAGCTTGGATAGATTGTAAAAATGCTTGGACTGCACTTCCTCCTATTCATGACCAAGAAAGTGAGAGAAATGCAGTTGAAATTGAAGAAGCGGTAAAATTAACAAATGAATACCCTGAGATTATAAAGATTATTGCTGTTGGTAATGAAGCTATGGTAAAATGGGCTACGAGTTATTATGTGCAACCAGGGACAATTTTAAAATGGGTAAATCATTTGCAAAATTTAAAAAAGGAACAAAAATTACCTGAAAATATATGGATAACAAGTTCCGATAATTTTGCGTCTTGGGGAGGAGGGGGTGATGAATATCATGTAGAAGATTTAAAACTGCTCATGAAAGCAGTGGATTATATTTCCATACATACCTATCCCATGCATGACACCCATTACAACCCCAAATTTTGGTTGGGGTTGGATAATGAAAAACAATTGTCTGAACGGGAGAAAATTGATGCCGCAATGATTCGATCAAGAGATTATGCTATTGCGCAATACAAAAGTGTTTCAAATTACATGAAATCTTTAGGAATTGATAAGCCAATTCACATTGGCGAAACGGGTTGGGCTACTATATCTAATGACTATTATGGTGCCTCGGGTTCTAAAGCAACAGATGAATACAAAGAGGCTCAATATTATAATCTCATGAGAGATTGGACAAATAAAGAAGGGATTTCCTGTTTTTATTTTGAAGCTTTTGATGAACAATGGAAAGACAGTTCAAATCCCTTGGGTTCTGAGAATCATTTTGGATTAATCAATTTAGAAGCCCAAGCAAAGTATGCGCTTTGGAAGATGGTTGACCAGGGTTTTTTTAAGGGGTTAACTCGTGATGGCAAACCCATTACAAAAACATATAACGGTAATGAGAAGGCTTTATGGTTGGATGTGAAGACGCCTTCTGAGTTAGTAAAAAATTATTAATGACAAAATTCAAATGCAATATAAATCGTATTCAATTTTTGATAATCCCATTTATCATGGCATTTACTTTAAATAGCTGTAAGGCAACAAAGGAGTTAGAAATAGAAGTTTATGAAACTTCAGCCCAAGGGAATTCGTTAAAAAAAATAACTGAATTTTCAGGCAGTGAAAACCCCGTGGTAATTACATTAAATCCAGATGAAAAATTCCAAACCATAACTGGTTTTGGAGGTGCATTTACCGAATCTTCGGCATATTTACTCAATCGATTAAGTACAGCAAATCGTAAAAAAATAATGGATGCTTATTTTGGTGAAGAGGGTGCTAATTATTCATTGACAAGAACTCATATCAATTCCTGTGATTTTTCATTAAAACACTATGCCTATGCCATGGTAGATGGGGATAAAAATTTAGAACATTTTTCTATTGAAGAAGATAAAAACAACCATTTAATCCCGATGATTTTAGAAGCTAAATCTATTTCAAAAGACGGTTTTAACATCATTGCTTCGCCTTGGACCGCTCCACCTTGGATGAAAGACAATAAAAATTGGATAGGCGGAAAATTGTTGCCTGAATATAATGATACATGGGCTTTGTACTATTCTAAATACATTGATGCTTATAAGAAAGCAGGAATAGATATTTGGGGTCTGACAGTAATAAATGAACCTCATGGCAATGGAAATAACTGGGAAAGTATGCTTTTTTCACCTGAAGAAATGACCTCTTTTGTTCAGCATCATTTGGGTCCGACTTTAGAAGTGAATGGTAAAGCCAATGTAAAAATATTTGGGTATGATCAAAATAGAGCTGGCATAAAAGAATGGGTTGATGCTATGTATAAAGATGAAAAAACATCAAAATATTTTGCGGGAACCGCTATTCATTGGTATGAAAGCACGTATGATTATTTCCCGGATGATTTACAGTATGCACATAAAAAAGCGCCTAATAAATATTTGATTCAAACCGAAGCTTGTGTTGACTCGGAAGTGCCGCATTGGAATGATGATACTTGGTATTGGAGTAAAGAAGCTACCGATTGGGGTTGGGATTGGGCAAGTGAAAAAGATAAACATTTACACCCAAAATACGCACCAGTCAATAGGTATGCAGTAGATATCATCGGATGTTTAAATAATTGGGTTGATGGTTGGGTCGACTGGAATATGGTATTAGACGAGCAGGGAGGGCCAAATTGGTTCAAGAATTGGTGTATTGCTCCTGTTGTAGTTGATGTCAAAAAAGATGAGGTGTATTTTACTCCTTTATACTATGTGATGTCTCATTTTAGCAAATTTATGAGACCAGGCGCAGTAAAAATAGGTTGTACAATAAATAATAAATACCTTATGACGACTGCGGTAAAAAATCCGGATGGAACTATAGCTGTAGTTGTTTTTAATCCCACTTCGGAAAAACATAATTTAGAAATAAAACTGAACAACAAGATGAAAATAATTTCTATTAGCGCAAAAGCGTTGCAAACAGTAATTATCAAATCATAAACAATTAAAAAAATATATAACCCAAATTCTTTAAATATGTCAAATAATAATTCAAATACCAAAGAGATTGTCCCAATGGGGCAAAAGATAGCCTTCGGATTAGGGATGTTAGCCAATCAAATGTTTCCTGCGGCCCTGGGTATTTTCATGGTCGTATTGGTCGAAGACTTAAAATTCCCAGCTTGGATGTGGGGAATGTTGTTTTTCTTGCCAAGAATATTTGATGCTTTTATAGATCCAATTATGGGATTTATTACAGACAATACTCGATCTGTTTGGGGAAGAAGAAGACAATATGTGTTTATTGGGGCTATTATCATGGGTATTTCTTTTGTGGTGATGTGGCAATTGTACCGAGAAAACGGAATAGATTATAATTTTTGGTTCTTCCTTTTGTGGTCGTTTGTTTTTTACATAGGGCTTTCTGTTTTTAGCGTTCCTTACGTGGCCATGGGTTATGAAATGAGCGACGATTTTCATGAACGAACCAGTATTATGGCCATATCACAGTGGATTGGGCAATGGGCTTGGGTAATTGCGCCTTGGTTTTGGGTTGTTATGTATGATCCAACATGGTTTCCCAATGCAGATACGGCCACAAGAACTTTAGCCGTTTGGGTAGGAATATCCTGTATGGTGTTAGCGATGATTCCTGCTATTTTTATCAAGAGTAAGTCAACTAAAGACGAGGAGAGTTTTTCCCCTTTGACCTTTAGTACAATTGGAGGTAGTTTAAAGGAAATTTTTGAAAGTTTCAAAGAAGCGTTTGTGAATAAACCCTTCAGAAAACTTTGTATTGCTACCTTTTTAATTTTTAATGCTTTTAATACTGTTGCGGGTTTTACCTTTTTTATTGTAGTTTATTACCTTTTTAATGGAAACACATCCGATGCAGGTATTTGGCCTACTCTTTTTGGCTGTGTAGGTGCTTTGGCTACTACTTTTATAGTGATACCAATAGTGGCTTTGGTATCTAAAAAAACAGGTAAAAAGAATGCTTTTTTGATATGTCAAGGGATTTCTGTTTTTGGCTATATTTTACTTTGGTTTCTATTTATTCCAGGTAAACCTTATATGTTTTTGTTTGCACTTCCTTTCTTTTCTTTTGGTATTGGAAGTTTGTTTACTTTGATGATGTCTATGACTGCGGATGTTTGCGATATGGATGAGTTGACTTCAGGGAAACGAAGAGAAGGTATTTTTGGGGCCATTTATTGGTGGATGGTAAAATTTGGTTTTGCCATTGCGGGTCTATTAACGGGTATAATTATGTCTTTTGTAGATTTCCATCCTGGGGCAGCAACCCAAACAGAGGGTGCAGTTACTGGATTAAGACTTTTTTTCTCAGGAATTCCAATTTTAGGCACATTGATAGCCATGTGGGTCATGAGGAATTATAACTTGACGGAAGAAAAAGCACAAGAAATAAAAAAAGAATTAGACGCAAGAAAAGGCAAATTGTAGTAGCTATTTTAAATTTTTTTAAAGATGTCATTTAGAAGAAAAGAAGATTCGCTTTATCAAGTAAAGTTTGATAAAACGGAACAAGCATATTTTACAGCAGGGATTGATTATACTAACAAATCACCAAAAGAATTAAATAATTTTTTTGGTAAAACGCTAGATATAGGAATGCATGGGCTTTGTTTTAGTCTATATGAAGATGGCCAAAAACCCGGTGACATCATTTCGGAAGAACAAATAAGACGAAGAATGAAAATTATTGCACCTTATACCCAATGGGTGCGGTCCTTTTCATGTACCGATGGCAATGAGTTTATTCCAATAATTGCAAAAGAATATGGCATTAAAACTTTAGTAGGCGCATGGTTGGGAGATGACGCTGAGGTTAATGAAAAAGAAATAGAAGGATTGCTAAAACTTTCTAATGCTGGTTTTGTAGATATTGCAGCCGTAGGGAATGAGGTCATGTATCGAAAGGATTTAACCGAAGATGAACTTTTAGCATTTATCGACAGAGTTAAAAAAGGAATTCCAGATACTATCCCCGTGGGTTATGTTGATGCTTATTACGAATTTTCTATAAAATCAAGAATAACGGATGCTTGCGACATCATATTAGCAAACTGCTATCCTTTTTGGGAAGGGTGTAATTCAGAATATGCATTAGTACACATGAAACAAATGTACCATCAGGCGTTGCATGCGGCAAATGGTAAAAAAGTAATTATTACAGAAACAGGATGGCCAAGTCAAGGTGAAAGTTTTAAAGATTCCCATCCATCCAAAGCAAATGCTTTGAAATATTTTTTAAATACTCAATCATGGTCTCAACAAGAAGATATTGATGTTTTCTATTTTTCCTCTTTTGACGAATCCTGGAAAGTAGGCGCGGAGGGCGAGGTAGGCGCCTATTGGGGTATTTGGGATAAAAACGAAAAATTAAAATATTAATCTCTTAAGTCATTAAGCTAATAACATAAAAGGTCATTTTTATAAATTGAATGCTTCATAAAAAATATATAATGAAAAAGAGTACACCACTTCAAATGCTATTTGCATTTTTTCTAATCAGTCAATTTTGTTTTGCACAAGTTGATGTCGTTTACAAAGATTTAGTTTGGTCAGATGAATTTAATACCAATGGAGCTGTCAATTCAACTAACTGGTTTCAACAAACACTATTGCCAGGAGGTACAGGTTGGTTTAATCAAGAAGTACAACATTACACCAATCAATTGGCAAACTCATTTGTTTATGCCGGCGCGCTAAGTATAGTAGCAAAAAAGCAATCTTATACAGACCAAGGAGTGACTAAACAATACACTTCAGCACGACTAAATTCAAAATTCGCATTTAAATATGGACGTGTTGATATTCGTGCCAAAATTCCAAAAGAAGCTGGTACTTGGCCTGCATTATGGATGCTAGGTAAAAATGTAAATGAAGATGGTGCCTTTTTTGATGCCTCATATGGTACTACATCTTGGCCGGCTTGTGGTGAAATTGACATACTAGAACATGGAATTACTCGTTCTCAACCTGATAACTATATTCAAAGTGCCATGCATACGCCGTCTTCATCTGGAAATACGGTAAACATAGGTGGGGTGGTTGTCGGTAATAACATTGCCGAAAATTATCATATTTATTCTATGAATTGGTCGCCAAACCAAATTTCATTTCTTTTAGATGGAGTAATTTTTTATACCTATAATCCATCAAACAAGAACGCTAGTACTTGGCCATTTGATAAAGAGCAATACCTCTTGTTAAATATAGCCATGGGGGGAGTTGCTGGAACAATACCATCCAATTTTACACAGGCAACTATGTTAATTGATTATGTAAAGGTGTATCAAAATACTACTGTTGATACCCAAGCGCCTAGTAATTTCACGGCTACTGTTGGTGCAGTTTCAGGATCTTCTGTTGAATTATTGCTCAACGCTACGGATAATTCAGGTAATGTGAGCTATAATGTAGCTTATGGATCTGGAACGAGTTCTGCATTTAGTCCTTCGGGGGTTCAAAAATCGTTGGTAATTTCAAATTTGTCTCCCAACACCAACTATACTTTTAACATTACGGCAAGTGATGCGACAGGAAATACAGCGCTAAATAATACAATAGTACGTAATGCCACAACGATAACAAAACTGGAATGTACCGGCACTGATTCACAGGCTACTCAAAGTTCGTTCACGACAGGTTATAAATACGCTTTCGAAACCATAGGGACAGATGTTAAAATCACTTTCGAATTGTTGGATGCCAACAAATTAGGCGTAGTGGCTTATTTGTGGAAACAAAGCCCTTTCTCTGAATCGCAAATGACTAATGTTTCTGGAAATATTTTTACCAAAACAATAACTGGACAGTCAACAGGTTCGACCATTAATTACGGTGTTAAATTTGCTTTCTCCGGTGGAATGTCTGTAACAAAATATATTTTATATGTGGTGGGCAGTAGCTGTGAAGCCTCTCCCGCCGCCTCTTCCCAAACTTTTTGTGGCATATCTACAGTGGCCAGTTTAGTAGCTACTGGAACCGCATTGAAGTGGTACGATGTTTCAGCAGGAGGAACTGCCTTGTCATCTTCAACGGCTTTGACAACCAAAACCTATTATGTATCGCAAACCCTAGCAGGAATTGAAAGTACAAGAACGGCAGTCCCTGTAACAATTACTCCTGCCACCACTACAGGTAGTATGTCAGTATCCGCTTGTGGAAGTTCATACACTTGGCTATTAAATGGTCAATCGTACACTTCTTCGGGAACCTATACTTATATTGTTGGATGTAACACCGCTACATTAACCTTGGTATTGACACCATCCACAAGTTACACCACTACGGTTTCTTCATTGAACACCTATACTTGGACAGCAGGTAATGGACAAACGTACACCACAAGTGGTATCAAAACAGGTGCTACCACAAATTGTGTGACAGAGTTGTTAGATTTGACTATCACTACTACTACTCAAATCCCTACAACTTTTCCATCTTTCTGTAAAGGTGCGACTATTGCTACAGCTGCAGGATCAACGACTCTAAAGTTCTACAAAGCTTTAACAGGAGCTGCTGTTACGGCAACTACTGCTTTGGCTACTGGAACATATTATGTTACTGAAATGAAAGGTACTTCTGAAAGCACTCCAAGAGTTTCTAAATCAATAGTGGTTAACGCTTTGCCAACTACACCATCAGCTTTAGTTCTTACTAATCCTAATGCTGCCTTATCTACAACTGCAGTTACTGCTATAGGATGTTATGTTGGAGCTAACAAAGCATTAAAATTAACGGCCACTGCTGTTGGTGCAAGCTCTTATAATTGGACACTTCCTAATGGAGTAGTTAGAACTGATGCAGATGGCGAAAGTACAAGTACAATTGCTACTAGTACAGATGCAGTTATCTATGTTAAGTTTACAGCTGCTTTTATCACAGGTTCTAAAATTAGTGTTCAATCGGTTAATGCTTCGGGTTGTACTTCAGTTAGTAAAGTAAGTTCAGCTTTAACTAGTGCGTTACCATCAACGA
>Ga0209550_10002697_pt1 | contig 17067 bp, 18 predicted proteins | sample LauGreSuBDMM15SN_2_FD_187567 | JGI IMG/M metagenome (GOLD analysis project Ga0209550, IMG submission 187567) | Freshwater lake microbial communities from Lake Michigan, USA - Su13.BD.MM15.SN (SPAdes) (version 5) | ecosystem: Environmental > Aquatic > Freshwater > Lake | place: Lake Michigan...
TCAGTAACCAAGATGTCATCTTCAATGCGCACACCAATTCCGCGATACTCTTCAGGAAATAATGTGTCATCTGGTTGAATATAAAATCCAGGCTCAACAATCAGACAGAGCAATTCTTTCGAAGATATCATTTAGTGAATTGATAAAATCAACATTTAAACAAACTGTAGAAATGGCGCTAGGTCCCCTATTAATAAAAAAAGATTTTGGATCTCTTGAGAGAACACCATAAAACTCTTCTACTGTCCTTACATTAAGGATTGTACCCAAAGAAGACATGCCAGCATAGTGATCAGAGTCATTCAAGTATGAAGATGTTTTATAGTTGAATTCGGTACCCACAAAACTGGGTATCACACAAACTTTTTCTAGTATAGAAGCTTCTAAAAGGACAGTCGAATATAAAGCCACTACGTACAGCGATTTATGAATCAAGTAGAGCCGGTGAATATCATTGGTGTGCAAAGTAACATCATCAATAATTATTCCTGGGACACTCTCTATCTCAGACCTAGCTAATTCAGAAATTCTGGAATAAGGATGGGGTCGATAAACTAAATCAATTCCCCCCCGATCATTTCTGGAGGCTTTCTGCAGAAAATTTTTACACGTCCTAACAATTATTGAGTCATAGACACCATCTCCAGATCCAATAACCAAGATATATGGGTTCAATGTAGAGTGCTTGTCAAATCTATCCATTTTATGATTTAGGTAAATTTCACTTTCAAAAAACTCGTAAAATTTTTGAATTCCAGGATCACCAACTTCAAAAATATCTCCACTAAATCCGTGAATAGATTTCAAATGCGAAGAAGATTGCTTACCCCAAGTGGCAAAATATTTTGGGTGAATGAATAAAATTCCCTTAGAACTCAAGTTATCCCAGTTTTCTTGTAACCCTAAAGTGTTTATACTTTTGCGTTTGTAGTGCCACACATAAAAATCAAATGCCAAACTAATTCTTCCCCCGTAGGGAAAGATTACCAAGTCTATTTCATTATAGATTAAATCTTTCAACTTACAATATTCAATTAAAAACAACATTTTTAGCGAACTTTTCAAAATTAACAGGCTAATCGTAGATGATGCTAATTTTATAGCAGTTCTTTTGAGAAAACTTTTGTGCCGATTATGGTATTGCAAAAAACTGTTATACTTTTCATTTTGTCTTTTTGAGCCTATTGCTCCAAAAGCCATATAAGTAAAATAAAAACTAGTATGCTTATTTCGCCAAATAGTCGCACTATGAATTAATGAATGTAATTTTCTAGTCAGCATGAAGAAATTTGTTGAGGAATGAAGAGAGTTTGGGAGCGTGGATTCAAACTCAAACGCATAGGTGTATAAAAATTGTTTCACAAATACATTTGGTGCAAAAAGTTGGCCATATTTTTTCACTTGCTTTGAAGTAGAAAAAAAAACCAGGACAATCAATCTAGTAACTACCTTTCTATGATATGAGAATATTCTTAAATTTCTTTAGACTTCATTTCTGAGAATATCACTTAAAAACTGCGCAATTAATAAATCTTCTTCAGTATCAATATTTATATTATACTTTGCCTCTCTAAAGAAAGGTAATACTTTGTCTCCTAAAAAAATTTTATTTGAAAGGTGTTCCTTTGTAAAAATATAAAATGCGCCATCCTTAATGAATACTTTCGGTAGTGTTTGTCGAGGACTGTTGTCATTAGACTTAACCCCTAAAAGTGGTTCAACGAAATTATCTGACATTCGGAACATTCGATCAGGGTGATATTCGGTTGCGTCCTTAAGACTTACTATACTAGTCCAACCTTGGTTAGTCTCAGCAAGAGATTTAAGTTTGTTAAAATCTTCTTGATAACGAAAGGGGCTAGTAGGCTGAATTAACCACATAAAATCAAATTCCAAACGGGAACTCAACTTAAAAATTAAATTTGAGATCAAACTAAGGGTTTGAGCATCCTTTGTCGCTCTTTTGTGAATACCTAAATTGTTATCTATTTGAATTATTTCTTCATCTTGAGCATCTAGAAAGCCAACATTCGAAGAAACTTCATTTGCAATAAGTTTAGAATCGGTGCTGAGTATAATTCGATCAAAAAAACCAGTAGCTTTACATTGATTCCAAGCTATGGTTACTAAGCTCGTACCTCCAACAACTCTTAAGTTCTTATCTTTGACTCCTATTGAGCCACCTCTTGCCGGGATTATGGCCAAATGTTTCATTTATTGATACCAATTTTGAAAGGTTCGTGCGACGTGTAAATTGTTGCGTAGATTTCATTAACAATTCTGTCACTTAATCTTTTATAACTATAATCTTTAACCTTAAGTGTCAATTTTTTTCGATGTTCATCTGTATAAATATTATTGTACTTTTCGCATATATCAGTGAAGTCAGAAGGGTCGTTTATCAACTGCTCAGCATATCCAAACTCACATAGGATCTCTTCTACGAAACCAACCTTTGTACTTATAGGTATCAAACCAGATGCCAAAGTTTCCAGGAGTGACATGGGCCCACCTTCGACTTCACTGAGAATTAAGTGATGGGAGCATCCATTAAAGTTCATTGATTTAAGTGGTGAGTTAATTTCATGGTATTCAACATTATCTAAACTTTTAGCAATTTTTGCTAGCTCACTGGTATCCCAGTTTTTAACAAAAAATTTAAATTGAATTTTTGGATTTTGTTTAACAAAATTAAGAGCGAGTTCAGCATTTTTTCTTGGGGAAAAAGTGCCTATCCAAACAATTTTATCTCCAATTGTTGGCATTTCTTTGAAGTATTCAGATTGAATTGCACCAATAACTGGGATAATTAAAGAATTGATACCATAATTTATTAACTTTTCTTTTTCATCCGAGGAATGAACAAATATAATCTGGGTACTATTGAGAAGATTTATTGTTTTTTTCGTTAACACAACCTCTGAGTGTGTGTACCATAAGAATTTTAAATTTGAATTATATGGCCAAATTTTTACAAAATTTTGAAGCGGTGTCAGCGATGAAAAAATTATTGGACTTCTTTTTATTATTGCGTCAAAAATATGAATTAAAGTCGGTATTATATATCTAGATCGAAGCCTTGAAATTATTTTTGGTTTATTGTAAAACTTTTGGTTTTCCATATATATCTCCCGAAAAATTCCCCCTAATATCCAGCCAGAATGTGAAGGATCAATGAAAGTTTTTATTTTTATCATTCTATTCTCGAATTTTTAAGATTGGTTTCCATTCAGAAAGAATTTTAGCAGCTTTATTTCCAGCCATTCCATCTCCATAAAGCTTTGATTGTGCAAATTTCATATTAGCCCATTTACTTAATTCGCCATTAAAGTTTTTAACATTAATTAAGTCTAAAGTATTTACAAACCTATCCCTTCCGTTTTGCCGATTACCTAAATTAATTACAGGAAGCCCAATAAAACTTGCTTCTCTGATTCCATAGCTAGAGTTGCCAACCAAGATACGTGCACACAATGTTAAATCCATGAATAATTCAGGTGGCAAATTTTTTAAAAATCTGATGTTTTGAATATCTTTGGTTTCACGAGAATTTCTCATGATCTTAGAGATTAGCTCAGATCCGTAGTCAGGGTTTGGCCAAAACCAAAACCAATTTAAAGGCGAGGCTAGAGCAGTCTCCAAAATGGATTGAGGCCAACTTTCACTTTCTATTACGCTGTGGGTATCAGGATGAAACATAATGATTCCATAGGGCAAGGATGTTAGAAAATTATTTCCAACCCCTCCATAACAGCTAGAGTCCATAAGTGGTCTTGTACTAGAATTCATTCGCTCATTTAAAATATCGATAGAAGGACAACCAATTATCTTAATATTATTAGGATTTTCTCCAAGCTTCAATAAATTCTCTTTTGTAAACTCATTTGTTGTTAAGTGTAAATCTGCAAGTTTTGTATTTGTGTCTCTAATTTTGTCATCAATAGAGCCTGAAACTTCACCCCCTTGAAGATGGATCAACGGAATCTGCATTGCTGCGGCAGAAATCGAAACCCCAAGAGTTTCAACTCTATCCGCTACAACCAAGACTGAATCTGGGCGAGAATTCCCCCAAAACCTTGTTAGAGCAGTTGCGCCGTCTAAAGTCGATAGAGTTATATTCGTAAAATCGTCTCCATCCCTTTGGGTGGGAAAAACTTTAATTCTAACATCCTGTGGCATTTGAGATTCAATATTTCCATATCGGTGTGACACCGCCGAGCCAACAAGCAAAATTCTAATTGAAGCACTTCCATTTAACTCAATATAATTAGAGATAATACTTTTAACTCTGGACCAACTTGGCCGCGCAGTTATAACAAAATCTATTTTAGAGTCCATGACTATTTTTAGAAATCTCCGGCCTTAATTGATTCACTAGAACGCACAGACTTTTTCAATTTTTTCCCAATTACGGAATAAATTTCCGAAGCATCCGTTTCACCTCTTGGCTTTCCTATTTTAATATGCTCTCTCATAATTATCGAATTTTGAGTAAGACTACAAGCCCAATATAAACCTTTCCTAAAAATAGCAGAAGTCTCTAGCGACATTTGGTATAGTTGGTCTCGAGTAAAGTTAGAGTTATTTAAAATCTCAATGTGACGGTTGAATTCAACCAAAATTTTTAGCTCTTCAACAGTTAAGCTAGATGTTACGTCCGGGCCAAAAAATAATTTACTTGGAGTTAAGTGAACCTCAAGATACTCAATTGGAAAGGTCAGGGCATATTCACAGGTAAATAAATTACCCGAGTGATCAGAATGACCTAACCTAACATCAAATTTGTTCAAGAATTGATTTATTAAATTTAATGAAGCAAATTTTGATTCAGTAGGGTACTGACTTACACAATGCATTAAAACTAATTGATTAGCATCATGAATTCCTTTAATTCTTGAAATGGTTTTATTAATATCTGCCTCATTCGCAAGACCGGTTGAAACAAGTACCTCTTTCTTTGAATTAAAAACAAAATCAATTAATTCAAAATTCGTAATTTCCCCCGAGCCAAGTTTCCATCTACTAATTAAGTTATGATCCATGAGAATTTTCGCTGCCTCTAATGAAAAAGGTGAGCATAAAAATTCGATTCCATTTTCATCACAATAACTTTTGATTTCAATCCATTGTTTTATAGTAAAACCTGTTCGATCCCAATACTCTTTGCGAGATTTATCTTGTCTAAAACTATTTGTACGGAACGGTTCGTTGGAAGTAGATTCAAATTCAGAAATGTGCAATTGAAATTTCACTAGATCTGCGCCAGCAAAAACAGCCATATCGATCATACTGAGAGCAATTCCAAGGCTACCTTCATGAGAATTACCTATCTCGGCAATAATCTTGGGTCTAGTTATCATTGTCATTAATTTGGAATTATATCACACAAATTATTTTGGCATGATGTGGTGTGATAAATCGCAACTAGGAATAGTATGTTATTTCTTAAAGGGCATGCAGAAATAATAAATTATAGATAGATATCAATTGGGTTTAAAAGATAATACAGGATTGTTTTTCCCATCATTCAAATCTTATAGGGAGCTAAACACATTACCAATTAAAGATTTGGAAAAACTGGGCATTAAGGTAACTATATTTATTGGCAATGAATTTTACGGTTATGCAACGGACTTACAACGAAATAAAATTGAGTTTTGTGCTTAGAAAATTGCAGGGAATTTATCATAACGCATTGCTTTGGTGTAATAGAGGCTTAATAATTGCATATAAATTACGAGCTATGTCAGCTTTTGGGTAAAAAACTCAAAAAACAATCGAAAACTTTATGGGCATTATACAGTCAGAAATTCTAAATCATAAATAAATTTAGAATTTCTGAATGGTGCACGAATTAAATCTTAATTTTGAACTGTTCCAGCATTTTGTGAACAACATTCTTTGGATTGAATTCAAGATCCATTCTACTTAAGATTCTTTTTTGTAAGTTCCTAAAATGTTCTGGATTCTCTTGACTGATTTTCAAAATTAAGTATAGATCAAACTCACTAACGATTGGGAAATAGTCAAGGTAAGGCGTCATGTATGTTGCAAAATCTGTTAGGTTCTGCATTTGAACTAAAGGTATAACTCCGAGCCTATAGTAATCCCAAAATGACCCAATTAAGTGGCAATCTAAATCAGGTTCTCTATGTACCATAATAAAACCGAACATAAACTTGCTTCTTTCAGCGGAGATTTCATTGATTGACTTGTACGAGTCATGTAAATTTACCCAAGACAGTGGGTAGGAAATGGCTCTTATAAAATATTTATAATTGAGACGCAAGCATAGGTACTTCAAAACTATCAACCACGATAGCCTATTTTGTTTTAAAAGGCATGAGGAATGAATGCTTGGCGAAATATTATCTAAATGATTTGTATTTCCTTCCGAAAATTGAATTATTGGCATGTGCTTAACGTTGAATATCTTTTCTAATTCTAATTTATACATTGATTTTTCTTCATAAAATATTATGTCGCTCAAAAGCTTAGACCACTCTTTAAATCGGGGGAAAAACATAGAGTATGGACTTGCCGTATTTATACCAATAATTTTTCCACGGAAACTACCCGTTGAATTGATCTCTCTAACAGTATCAAACGCTTTACTTTTAGGGTTAATTTGGGTTAAAGACCACACAAATATTATCGAGAAATTCAAATCATTTCTATTTGTCAAAAAGATATCTGCGTTATTGTCTACGAATGTTTCACTGGTATTTTTCATCACTTCAATGATTTCAACCTTAAGCCCACAACCAACCAATCCCAGTCTCAAAAATTCAATTTGTGGCCCTTGTGTTCGACCTCCAACTGTTTCGGGGTTACTCCAACCCTTAGGAATTAAGATTTTTGCAAATTTAATATGATTATCACCTTCATTATCAATTTTTGGTAAAATTTTTCTTGACAGAATTTGACCGTGATTGGGAAATTGTTGAGTGTTAAACAGATTAGTTGATAACTCTAAAAGATTTTTTGATTTTAGTTCTAAGTCAATATCTTTTAAATAATTTAATTTAAAATTGGGGTAGGTGTACATTTTCAATTTAGTATGTTTGAATAAACCCAAGAAATAACAAAATTGGAAAAACTTTTTAGGTGTATATTGAATAATGACTACCTTAAAAATGTCAATCAAGATATTTATAAAAATACGATATTTATCTTTGCTCCAGAACATCTAGTTAGTGTACATTAATCTAATGAGAAATAAATTTGTCATTTTCGATAGAGATGGAACTTTAATTGAGCACGTGCCTTATTTAAATAAGGTTGAATCTATAAGATTTAAGCCAGATTTGATTCCGTCTTTACAAAAATTGCAAAGCCATGGATTTAAGCTTGGTATTATTTCAAATCAATCTGCAATTGGCAGAGGATTGGCTACAATTAATGATGTGCTTCAAATTAACTCGACCATTAATAATTATTTACAGGAAAATCAAATTGATATTCAATTCTCTTGGTTTTGCCCTCATACACCGTCTAATAATTGCAATTGCCGTAAACCTCGTACAGACCTAGGTCTTAGGGCTAAATCTGAATTTGACCTTTATACTAAAAAAAGTTATGTGGTTGGTGATAGTGAATCTGATGTTTTGTTTGGAAAAAATTTAGGGTGTAAAACTGTTTATATCAATACTTGTTCTGGTAGTGTTGGTGAGAGTTATTCCACTAATCAATTAATTTTGGCTGCGGATTGGATAATTTGGGATGACAGGAATGGAAACTAATGGCAATTTTAGAAGCTAGATTCGCAGAACTTAAAAGGATTTTACTTGAATTTGAGGAGCTCTCATCCTCGAGAATTATTTCAGCTGCACAATTAATTTCAGATGCATTTCAAAACGGCAATAAACTTTTAATATGTGGGAATGGAGGGAGTGCGGCTGATTCTCAACACTTTGCGGCAGAATTTGTTAATTCTTTTTCGAAAAAAATAAATCGGATTGCGCTACCCGCTATTTCATTAGCAAGTGATTCTTCGGTACTAACTTCAATCGCTAATGACAAGAATTTTGAAAGTGTCTTTTCTCGTCAGGTAGAAGCATTTGGAAAACAAGGCGATGTTTTAATTGCTTTTACAACTAGTGGAGAATCTAAAAATTGCTTGAATGCAGTAGAGTCTGCTAAAAAATTAAATCTAAAAACTATTTTGTTTACTCAAAATAATAAGATTTCTAAAGAAACTTCGGATGTGCTAATTGAAGTGCCTTCTAGTAACACACAAATTATCCAAGAATGCCATATTCTGGCTTATCATATTATTGCAGAAATAGTTGAAAATAAAATGTTTATCGAAGAAGTATCAACTTGAATATTCTAGTAACAGGCGCTGCGGGGTACATTGGATCCTTACTTGTTCCTAGTTTACTAGGAAATGGTCATAAAGTTGTTGCCGTTGACAATTTTATGTACAAGCAAAACAGTCTTACAACTTCAATCTCTGACCCAAATTTTGAATTAGTGTTTGGCGACGTTCGTGATAAAAACTTGATGCTAAAACTTTTATCTAAGGCTGACTTAGTTATACCCCTTGCAGCAATCGTTGGAGCTCCTGCTTGCGATAAAGATCCTTTACTAGCTGAATCTGTCAACAAAGATTCAATTCTATGGCTTATAGACAACTTAAGTAGCAGTCAGCGAATAATTATGCCAACAACTAACAGTGCTTATGGGACTAGCGACTTAAACGATATGTGTGATGAAAATTCACCACTGAAACCAATTTCTTTATATGCGAAAGATAAGGTTGTCGTAGAAAAAGCACTTATGGATCTCAGCAATTCTACAAGTTTACGTCTTGCAACAGTATTCGGCTTGTCGCCTAGAATGCGCTTAGATTTGCTTGTTAATAATTTTACGTTTAGAGCCATTACTGACGGCTTTATTGTTATCTTTGAAGGGCATTTTAAGCGAAACTACATTCATATCCGTGATGTGGTTAGTGCATTTAACTTAGCAATTGAAAATGAAAAAGATTTCACCGGTCAAATTTTTAATCTAGGTCTATCAGATGCCAATCTTTCAAAAATCGAACTTTGTGCTGAAATTAAGAATTTAATCCCAAATTTTACTTATTTTGAATCTCCATATGGTAAAGATCCAGACCAAAGAAATTACATCGTTTCAAATAAAAAAATTGAACAATTAGGCTTTATCCCTAAATTCTCACTTAAACAAGGCTTACTAGAGCTAATCAAAGGACTTAAAATATTTGATAGTAAACCATTTACAAACCTCTAATCGTATGATTATTACAAAGACTCCTTATCGTATTTCACTATTTGGAGGAGGAACGGATTATCCATCATGGTACATGAAAAATACTGGCGCTGTTTTATCATTAACAATTGATAAATACTCATACATTAGTCTTAGAGAGTTACCTCCTTTTTTTGAACATAAGTTTCGAATTGTGTATTCAAAAAATGAATTGGTATCAAATATCACAGAAATTCAGCATCCAGCCGTAAGAGAAGCATTTAGGAAGTTCGCACCGCAACTCAATCTTGAGCTACTTCATCATGGAGATTTGCCTGCCCGAAGCGGAATCGGCTCTAGTTCTGCTTTTTCTGTAGGGTTGATTAAATCCCTTTTTACATTAAACGAAATGCAAATCACTCCGAAAGAATTAGCAGAAACTTCAATTGAATTTGAACAGAAAGTCTTGAAAGAAAATGTGGGATCACAAGATCAGGTAGCCTGTTCCTTCGGTGGGGTTAATTATATCGAATTTGGCCCCGGTCCTTATTGGGTGGTTAACCCAATAAATTTATCACATAAACAAATCGAGGAGATTGAAGAAAGAATAGTACTTGTATTTACCGGTATTAACAGATTCAGTTCAGATGTAAGTAAAACACTGTTAGAAAAATTGGAATCAAAATCTGACTTTATGAAAAGAAATATGGATTTAGCTAAAGAATGTAGATCAATATTTATGGAAGCAAGAAATCTAAATCTAATTGGTAAAATGTTGAATGAAGCTTGGCAATTAAAGCAAAGAATTAATCCAAAATCTGTTACACCAGAACTCGAAAGGATTTATAACAAGGGAATTGCTTCCGGTGCAGAAGGAGGGAAAATATTAGGAGCCGGCGGTGGAGGATTTTTTCTGTTTTGGGTTAATCCGGAGCGACGAGTGCCTTTTATAATTGAAATGCATGATTTCACCGTTGTCCCAATAAAAATCAGTAGTTTAGGTTCAACAATAATACAATAACTAATGTATCATTCACTTTTGTGCATAAAGTAAAAAAATCTACCAGGACAATTATTCACTCCATTCAAGATCAAAAGGAAGTTGACCTGCGGATCTCTCGTGCTTTAACTGCAATGTTGATAACAGCTTACTTAAAGGGCGATGCACACGTAGTTTCTTGTATAGGAACTATCCAAATTTTGTGTAACGTTCTTGCAAAAAAATTTGATCCTAGAATTGACGATTTAGTAATTAGCAAAGGTCATGCGGCACTTGGTTTATATTCAGCACTTTTAGAATATGGAGTCATTACTAGCGATGAGTTTAGTAGTTTTAGAGAAGAAAGCAGCAATTTGGGTATTCATGTATCGAGTGGGTTTGACAGCTATTCAAGATTATCAAGTGGAAGTTTAGGTCATGGTATTGGTTTTGGTGCCGGTATTTCGTTGTCAAAGAAAATACAAAAAAAGCCTGGAAATGTATATGTTATTGCTGGTGATGGCGAAATGAACGAAGGGAGTAACTATGAAGCATTACAAATTGCAGCAAATCAAGAATTGGATAACCTAATTTTAATTGTAGACCATAATGAAGTGCAATCTGTGGCAAAATATAGTGAAATCTCATCAGAGTTGCGGATTAGTGACAAGATAACTTCATTTGGTTGGAGCGTAAAAGAAGCGGGTATTAGAAATAAACTGAATATGAATGATTTTAATATTGATTCAGTTAAAAAAGTCCCTAGAGCCATAGTATATTTCTCAAATATATATTCAGTGATTCCTGAAATGCAAAACCAGGTTTTATGGCACTATAGACGACCAGATATTGAAGATTTAAATAAAGTGCTATTACGATTAAATTCATACAGTATTGCTCCAGAATATGTAAACTGGCTAGAAAAAAAATGAGAACATCTCTAGCAAAGTATCTAGAAGAAGTTGCAAGTAACAATAAGAGTATTATTTTTTTAACAGCTGACTTAGGTTTTGGAGTTTTTGATGATTTTCGTAAAAAATTCCCAAATCGTTATCTAAATGTAGGTATTGCAGAAGCGGGAATGGTCTCAGTGGCTACTGGGCTAGCTTCTAAAGGATTTATTCCAATAGTTTATTCTATAGCTTCTTTTTTGATTCCAAAAACTTATGAACAAGTAAAGCTCTTGTCGGTGTATAACGAAAATAAAATTATTTTGATTGGGGCCGGTGGCGGTTTGGCTTACTCAATGAGTGGACCAACACATCATTCGCTAGATGACCTTTCACTCGCATATTTAATTCCAAATATGAATGTCTATGCTCCAAGTGGACCCAATGCTTTAATTACATGCTTAAGTGACTCAATTAGTTCAAGCCATAGTAGTTATATCCAAATTGGTAAGTTTGGAGAGCCAAATAACCCTAATTTTATGGACACAGATAACTCAAAAGTTGGGTTAATTTCAATAGGTGTTATCGCAAATGATGTTTATAATATCTATAACAAATTGTTAAGCGACGGAATAGAAGTCGGTTTCTTAACATTAAATTCAATCAGACCCTTAGATAAGAGAAAAATACTTAAATTTGTAAGTCAAAAGGAAAAAATTATTGTAATCGAAGAATCCTGGGGCCCATTATCCCTGTACTCAATATTAACAGAATTATTTTTTCAAGAAGAAATAGATGTACGAATCATCCGAATCGGCCCACCCCATGAAATTTTAAGTGAAAATCTAGAGAGGTCAACTAGGCTTAATTCATTTGGATTAAATTACAAATCATTTTTTAAAATGTTAAGTAGGGAGTAGTATGCCTCTTCACGAGCATGACCTTATATTATACTCAGGATCGGGTGGTCCGCTTGGGCACGCAGTAAAAAAGATTTTTAATTTAACTGAAAAATCTATAGGTTTTAATTCTAAAGATTGTAACCTTTTGGATAAAAACTTGACCAATAATTATTTCAAAGAGATAATTAATCAACATTCAGCAAGTGATATTTCTTATCTCCATATTGCTGCAGTGAGTGGCGGTTCGCATCTAAGTGAGAAGATACCGGCAACTTTGTTTGTTGATAATATTGAAATGGCAATCAATAGTTTAAATGCCTGTAGAGATTTTGGAATAAATAGAGTTATTCTAATATTATCAACATCATGTTATTCGGGTCTATTAGAAAATCCTTCGGAAAAATCCATACATCAATTTCCAATTGAAACTGCGGAATATGGCTACTCTTATGCAAAGCGCATGTTCGAAGTATTGATGCGGGCCTATAACAAGCAATTTGGAATGAGCATAAGTTGTGCGCTTGTTAATGGAATTATCGGTGAAGGTATGAATTTTGACCCAGAGAAATCGATATTACCTGCAGCGCTTATTAAGAAATTTGTGGATAATAGAGATACAGATTCAGAAATTGAGTTATGGGGTGATGGAATGCCAATCAGAGAGTATACCAGTTCTCAGGATTTAGCTCGTGCCCTTGCGTGGTGTTTAAAGCATCAGGAGATAAATACTTTACTCAATATTGGAAATACGCAAAAGGTGTCTGTTAAAGAATTAGCTTTTTTGATAGCTGATCAAATTGGAATAAACCACGATAGAATTAAATTCAATGGGGTTAAATCGGCTGGTAAAAAAATACAAGCCACCGACAACACTAATTTTGTCAAAGCCAGCCATTTCAAATACGAAAACATACTTACGGCAGTTAACGATGCGATTCCATCCTATCTTAATAATAGAGAAAATTTATCTTGAAAACAAAGACTATAACTGCATCAGAATTTGAAAATATCTTTGGTTATGTAGGTAAACTAACGCGGGAATATTTGAAAAACGGAATTGAACTTCAAATTTTGAATTCTTATGAAGTTGAAGAGGCTTTCTTGTTGCATGGCCAACTTATGAAAAAAAAACTACAATTTTCTGGCCCAGCAAGACTTGGCTCTTGGGAATCTGGCTGGGAAGAAAATTTAATTTTTTTGAAACAAAATCAGGATAATGCACTTTTACCTAGGTATTTCGGGAAATATCCATATATTCGATTTAAACAAGAATTCTATGGCGCAAGTGAGCATGTCGAATTATTGTGTCTGCGCGCATTATTATTGAACGAAATTGAAAGACAAGCTAATGGCTTAAAACTTGAACGAATTGTTGAATTCGGTTGCGGAACTGGGCATAATTTGTTTTTTCTAAACTCTAAAGTTCCAAATTTGCAATATGTTGGACTTGATTGGACCTTAACTTCTTCTCAAGTCATTCAATACGCAGCCAAATTATATGCAACAAAAAATATAAGTGCAGGTCCCATTTTTGATTACTACAATCCCAATTATGACTTTAACTTGAAAGTAAATGATTTCGTAGTTACTGTGGCTTCTTTAGAGCAAGTTGGAACAAAACATAGTCATTTTATAGATTACCTCATTGCAAAAAAACCAGGTAGAGTCATACATATTGAACCCGAACCTTCATTACTCGATAACAAAAACCGTTTTGATAAAACATCGATAGATTATATGATTATGAGGGGCTACTTATCTAATTTTTATTCTGAACTAAAAAAAAGAGAAGAAAGTGGGCAGATTAGAATTATCCGAGCTCAACGTTCATTTCTTGGGAGCTTCCCAATGGACGGGTATTCAATTTTTGTCTGGAAACCAATAAATGAAGCATGAACTTGGCCTTGGTTGTTGGGCGCTGGGTGGTAATAGCTATGGAGATGTAAGCGAGTCTCAAGCCGTTGATATTTTAGAAACAGCATATGAACTTGGTATTCGTTTTTTTGACACCTCTCCCATCTATGGTGACGGTTTAAGTGAGGAAAGGTTAGGAAAGGTTTTATCTAAAAAACAAGATGCTTTAATTGCCACAAAAGTAGGGATGCTACCGCATTCCGGCATGCAAATACCTTACAATTTTACAAAGAATCAAATCCTAGCCTCAGTTGATAAATCTTTACTACGACTAAATCGCGAAACTATTGATTTAGTCCAAATTCACTCTCCATTACTTGGCTTTGAAAATGAATATCCTGATGTATTTTCCACAATGAACACCATTATCAAAAGTGGTAAAGTAAAAAAATTTGGCATTTCGCTGAGAAATCCAACTTTTTTTAAGACTCAGTCATTGTTATACGATTGGGAAAGCTACCAGTACAACCTTTCAATTTTAGACCAAAGAATAAACGATAGTTTTCAAAAGTCTCACGTTAGCATGAATCCAAATAAATATTTTATTGCAAGAACACCATTTAATTTTGGATTCTTGACCGAGAAGCCACCAATTTTCGGTCAATTAAGCGAAAAGCATCATTTGAATGGATGGAGCAAAGATCAATTTAGAATTTGGCAAAATAGAGCAAAGGAAGTGAAACAAGAACTTAGAACCAGTGGATATAGCATATTGGAAGCTTCCATTCGATTTCCGATAGACTCCGGGCTAGCAAATCTCGTGATTCCAGGTGCAAAAACTAGAGAAGAATTAATTGAGAATATCTCTGCATTTACGGCAACAAAATTGAATATTGATATAGTAACAAAGTTAAGTAATTTCTTAGTTGAAAGCGAAAAAGGAGTGGTAAACTCTCCTTATAACTATAAAAAAAGTGATTAAACCTTGGATAATTGATTTAGCTGATAAAACATTTGGTAGATATCTAAGACGGAAACGAATAATGTCTGAACCGAAAAAATCAAAGCTAAATTTATGGGAAGTTCTTTGTTCGCGTGCATTGCAAGATACAGCTGAATTCGTTGAGATTAATTTAACTAATGCAATTTATTTTTTCAAGCGAGACTACATTTTTGATTCAATAATACTTGACCTGTTAAAAATGAAAAATCCTAGGGTCTATGAATTTGGTGTTTGGAAGGGGCAATCAATAAACTATTTTTCAGAAAGATTACCCGGAGCAACTTTTTATGGATTTGACTCCTTTCTAGGTTTACCCGAAGGTTGGGAAGGAAATCATATTTCGAAAGGATATTTTGATCTTAATGGCAAAATACCGCAAGGGATTAATGCAAATGTGAGAATAGTTAAAGGCTGATATCAGGATACGTTGCTGAATTTCCAGCTGGATAAAACTGAAGACGATTTTAAAATCGATCTTCTGCATCTAGATTGCGATATATATTCTTCAACAAAATTTGTACTTGAATGTTTTAGTCATAGAATTCGTGAAGGAACATTAATACTTTTTGACGAGTATTTTGGTTTTCCGAATTGGAGAAATCATGAATATAGGGCATTTAAAGAGTTTTGTTCGGAGAATTCAATAAATTTTGAGTATAAGGCGTTTAGCACTCGGCAAGTACTTATCAAAATACTTTCTAAAAATTTGAGTTAGAATCTTTATTTGCTATAGTGAGGTATGCCCAGTTTAAAAATTGAAAAAACACAGTTAGAGGGCGTTTTGTCAATTTATCCTCCAACACACTTTGAAGATTTTCGTGGTAGTTATATTGAAACTTATAATTCTAATATTTATAATGAGGCGGGGATAACTCATGAATTTATTCAGGACGATTTTTCTTTATCTAGGGAGAATGTATTAAGAGGAATACATGGTGATAACGAAACTTGGAAATTAGTTTCTTGCTTAAGTGGAACGATCTATCTTGTTGTTGTAAATAATGATGAGAATTCTAAGCAATTTAAGAAGTGGGAGAGCTTTACTCTCTCAAATTCTAATTTTAGACAAATACTTATTCCCCCAAATTTTGGTAATGGACACCTAGTTTTATCAAGGTTTGCAATTTTTCACTATAAGCAAACAACTAATTATGATAGAAATGGACAATTTACAATTGCTTGGAATGATCCAAAGTATGATTTTTGGTGGCCCATTAATAGACCCATAACTTCTATGAGAGATGCTGGTTTTTAGATATTAAGTATGACCTAGCTAAATGGCTTGGATCAAAAATTCAAAAGCGCAAAGATGCGCTTTAACCAAAAGGAGATATTTATCCGTCCATCTATTTTTTATATCCTTAAAAAACGTCTTAAGTTGTTCATCTATGGGGACAGGGATGGTGTCAGTTCTAATTTTTTACAAAAATCATCAAGTGGCGTATTTTTATCCATAGAACAATTAGTTAGGTTTGAAAAAGAATTTCCAAGAGAGATTATTGATTATATTGACAAAGGGAGAGATTTTTTTCATAAAGTTTCAAAAACTCAAAGTAGTATTTCCAATACAAGATGGAATGCAGAAGAGCAACTTTTTATTCTACTTTACTCATTAATAAAGGCTGGTAACTCTAAATTGATTATAGAAACTGGCGTTGCAAACGGTATAACTACAAATGCCATTATGAAAGCCTTAGAAGAATCTGGAGAAGGCGGTGAGCTTCACTCTTTTGATGTGTTACCTGAAACCAACAAAGCTTACCTAGGAGAGGGCAATTGGAACTTTCATTTAGTAAAAGGGAAAAGTGCTCATAACCAAATTAAATCAGTGGTTAATTCATTACCGAAAGTTGATATTTGGGTACACGATTCAAATCATGGATATAGGTGGCAAAAATTTGAGTATTTATTAGCACTAAGTGTATTAAATAAGAACGGGATACTAATAAGTGATGATATAGATGCCTCCTCTGCTTGGGGAGAGTTAGCTAAAACGCATTTTAGAAAATCTTATGTAATATTTGATTCACGAAAATTTGTTGGAATAGCACTTAAATAAAAACTATCACTTATTTAGCAGCTTTGCCATATACGCTTCGACCTCATCTGGATGACGAGGAAGTGCGCTACTTAATATTTTAGCTCCAGACTCAGTAACCAAGATGTCATCTTCAATGCGCACACCAATTCCGCGATATTCTTCAGGAAATAATGTGTCATCTGGTT
>Ga0209550_10002698_pt1 | contig 17056 bp, 11 predicted proteins | sample LauGreSuBDMM15SN_2_FD_187567 | JGI IMG/M metagenome (GOLD analysis project Ga0209550, IMG submission 187567) | Freshwater lake microbial communities from Lake Michigan, USA - Su13.BD.MM15.SN (SPAdes) (version 5) | ecosystem: Environmental > Aquatic > Freshwater > Lake | place: Lake Michigan...
CTCTCTCCATAAAGCACACACAACACAAAGGGGGTTTTACAAATAAGTCGTTATTAATATCGGTAATAACCATGTGTGTTTGTGCATTTGTAATTTATACTTGCATGTATGGCTTTAGAAAACCATATACAGTAGGTATTTATAACAATCTATTTTTTTTTGGTATATCGTACAAAGTTTGTTTAGTAATAACACAGGTAGTAGGTTATATGTGTAGTAAGTTTTACGGCATAAAATTTATTTCGAAAATGCTGCCTAAAAAAAGAGCTATTTATATTATTATATGTATTGGTATTGCATGGTTATCGTTATTACTTTTTGCAATAGTACCAGCGCCGTATAATATTTTATGTATGTTTTTAAATGGCTTGCCACTAGGTTTAGTATTTGGTTTGGTATTTGGCTTTTTGGAGGGAAGAAAAACAACAGAACTGCTAGGAGCTTTTTTAGTAACCAGTTTTATTTTTGGAAGTGGTATTGCAAAATCGGTTGGTAAATATTTGTTAGTAAAACTGCATGTTGCCGAAAGTTGGATGCCTTTTGTAGCTGGAGCTTTTTTTATTTTACCCTTAATAGTATGCGTTTGGCTATTAAACAAAGTACCGCCACCCAATGCTAGTGATGTTCTTTTACGGACAAAACGAAGTCCTATGACGGCAGAAGAACGAAAATTATTTATTAAAAATTTTGGTAAAGCGTTATTGCCCATTATACTTGCCTACACCATCTTTACAATTGTCAGAGATTTTTGTGAAGACTTTAGTAACGAATTATGGATAGAAACTGGCTACCAAAACGATACAGGTATTTTTGTGAAAATGAGTACCGTCATTTCATTAATTGCATTAGTAGTAGTAGCAAGTTTTTTTATTTTAAAAAATAATTACAAAGCTTTTATACGTACACATTACTTAGTTGTTTTTGGCGTATTGTTATCAGTATCTTCTACGCTTTTATTTAATATGCTTCAATTAAGCCCTGTGGTTTGGATGTTGCTTGCTACTACAGGTTTATACCTTGCTTATCTTCCTTTTAATTGTTTGTATTTTGAACGTATGATAGCCACTTACAAAATAAAAGGTAATGTAGGTTTTGTAATGTATATAGCAGATGCTTTTGGTTATTTGGGTACAATTGCAGTGTTATTAATAAAAGAATTTTTAACAATAAAATACAATTGGGTAAATTTTTTCTCCATGCTTTTTTATAGTGCTGGTGTGGTTGGTATTGTAGTAATGGGGCTATCAATTTTTCTTCATAAAAAAATGTATAAAAAATTATGCAACAACAATCAGCCATTGTAATTGGTGCAGGTATTGTAGGATTAGCCATGGCAAGAGCGCTATCTATTAAAGGGTATACTGTTTCGGTTTTTGATAAAAGCCATGCTGCTTGCGGAGCATCAGTACGAAATTTTGGAATGGTATGGCCAATTGGTCAGCCTGCTGGTGCATTATATAATAGAGCCATACGTACAAGAGATATTTGGAAAGAGATAGCAGCCGAAAGTACTATTTGGTGCAAACAAACAGGTAGTTTACATGTAGCGTATAATGCCGAAGAGTGGCAAGTATTACAAGAGTTGGAGCAGCAATTTAATACAGAACAACGTAATGTATTATTATTAAATGCTAAAGAAGTATTAAGCCAATACCCATTGGTTAATAAACAAAATTTATTGGGTGGTTTGTTTAGTGCCGATGAATTGTTGGTAGACCCACGACAAGCGATTGAACTACTACCTGAATATCTAACTAAAAAGTATAATGTACAATTTTATTGGAATAAATGTGTAACACAAATAACTGAAAGCATAATTACCATTGGTGCTAATGAACAGCATAGTGCAAATATAATTGTTGTATGTAGCGGTGCTGATTTTGAAACTCTTTACCCAGAATTATTTGCAACATTGCCCATAACAAAATGCAAATTGCAAATGCAACGTACGGCAGCAATGCCCACTAATTTTACATTAAATACAGCCATTTGCGGAGGCCTATCCTTATTACATTATAGTAGTTTTAAAGATGCACCATCATTACCTTTATTGCAAAAGAAAATGCAGGCCGAGTATTCCAATTATTTAGCCAATGGCATTCATGTAATGGCCGCACAAAACAATTTAAACGAAATTACTATTGGCGATACCCATGAATATGGAACTGGCTTTGCACCCTTCGATAGTATGGAAATGAATAAACTAGTGCTTGATTATTTACAGTTATTTTTACCCATTACCCAACAGTATATTGCACAAACATGGTATGGCATTTATCCTAAATTAACAAATGGTGAAACGGAACTAATATTATCACCTCAAAAAAATGTTTTTATTGTTAATGGATTAGGCGGCGCTGGAATGACTTTGAGCTTTGGATTAGCAGAGGAAATAGTTGCAACACATTTACCTTAAAAAATACGTAACAATTCCTTAACATTATCGTAACAATTCGATAATAATTAATTCATCTCTTTGTTTTATATAATTATAAATATGAGAGGCTTATTATTATCATTTGCATTTATACTAGTTTCATACACCACAATAGCACAAAACGGAAAAATTGAAGGAAAAATTACCGATGCTAAAACGGGTTTGCCCTTAACCGGCGTGTCTGTTAGTGTAAAAAATTCTACAAAAGGTACCTCTAGCGACTTAGAGGGCAGATATATACTTAATGTAACAGGACTAACGGGAAAAATTACCTTAGTTTTTTCTTATGGAGGTTCGGTAAAAGATGTAGAAGATATAGAAGTAAGTGAAGCAAAAGTTACCACACAAGATGTTTCTTTAGAGGTGAAAGCAAAAACTGGTGATGCGGTTATAGTTCGTTCATCTACCAATGCCCGTAAAGAAACGGCAGCATCCTTAATTACATTTCAAAAAACTACCAATACTGTTGCCTCTGTTATTTCTGCAGAAGCCATAAAGCGTTCGCCAGATAGAAATACAGGAGAAGTTTTAAAACGTACACCTGGAGCTAGTATTCAAGAAGGTAAGTTTTTAGTAATTAGAGGATTAGCCGACAGATACAATCAAGCTATGTTAAACGGAATTTTATTAACTAGCACAGAGCCAGATAGAAAAACATTTTCGTTTGATTTGATACCAAGTGTTATGATAGACAACATTGTTATCAATAAGGCATTTGTACCCGAATATCCTGGAGAGTGGGCAGGAGGGTTGGTGCAAGTAAATACTAAAGATATACCAAGTAAAAACTTTTTTACTATACAAATAGGTACTGGTTTTAACACACAGGTAATAGGTAATGAGTTTTTCAAAGATAAAGGTGGAAAAACGGATTGGTTGGGTTTAGATGATGGAACTAGAGCTTTGCCAAGTGCCTACACCACTAAAGCTAGGTTTGACACTATGTCAAGAGCATCGCAAACTGCGATTGGGAAAAGTATGAGAAATGCTTGGTCTCCTCAGTCTACAAGTGCTCCGTTAAACGCCTCTTTTCAGGCCAACGGAGGTTTTATCGGAAAAGTGTTTGGCAAAAAAGTTGGAGGAATTTTTGGTTTAAACTACACAAAAAGTAATAGAAATTTAGCGTTAGTAAATAGGTTTAATATTTTAGAAGAAGCAGTGGATACCTTTAAAGTAGATTATAATTATAACGACCAAAAATATCAACAAGATGTGCAGGTAGGTGCTTTAGGTAGTGTTAGTTTACAACTAAACAGTTTAAACAAAATATCAATTAAATCAATCTTAAATATTAACAGTAGTAACTCTACTACTATAAGAAATGGATTTGATAATACTAGAAACGAAGATTTAAAAGGGGATGAATTTACGTTTAAGCAAAATATATTTTTTACTACACAATTAGCAGGGGAACATAGTGTAAAGAGTAGAGTAAAATTAAAATGGTATGGAGCGTTTAATATACTAGATGGATACATACCAGACCAACGAAGAGTTTTATACAAAAGAACGGCTAACACCAACGATCCCTACACCTTGCTTATATCTGGCACCTTAGCTCAAAATACAGGTAGCAGAATTTATCAAAGCCTCAGCGATTATATTTATACGGCCGGTGGCGATATTAGCTACACAATTAAAAATAAACATAATATCAAGGCAGGGTATATGTTGCAAATTAGAGATAGATTATATGATGCTAAATTATTTGCAAACTATCTTATCAATACATCAAATACGGCTTTAATTTCTTTGCCTGCCAATCAAATATTTGAGTCTCAAAATTTTGCAGATGCCGATAATCAATTTCGATTTGGAGCCATAAAGGGGAATACTTTCAGGTATATGGCTAACACCATTTTAAATGCAGGTTTCATTCAAATGGACGATGAGTTTTTTAATAAATTAAGAATTGTTTATGGGTTAAGAGTGGAGCATTTTGATCAATTAGTAGGTAGTGTTAAAAAATGGGATCCAAGGCATACGTACAGTAAAGTAATTGACTTTTTGCCCGGTATTAATGCTACATACAAGTTAAACACAAAAACGAACATAAGGCTTAGTGGATCTCAAACCGTAATACGCCCAGAGCTTAGAGAGTTAGCTGCATTAAACCTTTATGATTTTGAATTAAATGCATCTATACAAGGTAATCCAAATTTAAAAAGAACAAAAGTTACCAATTTAGATTTACGTTATGAGGTCTATAGCCGCCCTGGAGAAGTATTAACTGCTGGTGTGTTTTACAAAAATTTTAATAACCCAATAGAACAAATTTTTAATGCTGGTGTTGGTGGTTCATCTACATTTAATTATCAAAATCCTTCTAAAGCCTATTCCATGGGTATTGAGGTGGAAATTAGAAAAAAACTAGATGTTATAAAAGGATTAAAAAACTTTACAATACAAGCTAACGGTGCATTAATAAAAAGTAATGTTGAAGATGCAACCCTCAATATTAACAGACCTTTACAAGGCCAATCTCCTTACTTAATAAATGCAGGACTGCTGTATGATATTGAAAAATACGGGTTGAACATGACCCTTTTATACAATAGAATTGGCGAACGTATTTTTTTAGTAGGTGATGCTTTAGCTGGCGCAGGTTTTCCTGATATTTACGAGGCTCCACGTTCGTTATTAGATTTTCAGATTTCAAAAAAATTATTAAAAACTAAAGGCGAAGTAAGATTATCAATAAGTGATATGCTTAACCAAACACAATACTTTTACCAGAATACTGTGGGCGGAAAAAGCAAGTTAGAAAAAGATCAAGATGCGTATAGGTTTACACGTCGTTTTGGAACCACATTTAGCTTAACGTTTAACTATTCTTTATAAAAATTAAATTAATAAAAAACAATAATAAAAATGAAAAAGTACATTTTAGCTTTAGTTGCAATTGCTTTCATTAGCATTACAGCATGTAGAAAAATTGAAACTGATGGTCAAATTGAAGTAGTGGTTATAAATGGCGGCGGCGGTGGCGGCAGTACAACCACAACCGGTCAAACTATTACCTTACAAGGAAGAATTGATACCAATATTGTTTTGAAAAAGATTAATAGCTACGTCCTAAAAGGAATAGTTTATATGGTAAATGATAAAACAATGACAGTTGAAGCTGGCACTGTAATTAAAGGAGCATTTAACGGCGCAGATGTGGCTGCTTTAGTAATTACAAGAGGTAGTAAATTAGTTGCAGTGGGATCTCCTACAGAGCCTATTATATTTACTTCTCTCTCTCCAAATCCACAAAGTGGCGACTGGGGCGGTATAGTTATTTTAGGTAAAGCACCTATTAATTCTGCTTTTAACGGTACACAGGGTTTGCTGGAAGTAGAGGGTGGTATCAATAATGCAAATGGAGATGGTTTAGCCGGTAGCGGTGATACCAAAGTGCCAACTGCAATTGCTAATGATAACTCCGGTTCTTTAAAATTTGTACGTATTGAATATGCAGGTTATGCATTTCAGCCAGATAAAGAAATTAATAGTTTAACGATGGCTGGTGTAGGTAGTGGAACTACTATTGAAAATGTACAAGTAGCATTAGCAAAAGATGATGCTTTTGAGTGGTTTGGCGGTACAGTTGATTGTAAATATTTGGTAGCTTATAGAACACAAGATGATGATTTTGATACGGATAATGGATATAGTGGAAGAGTGCAATTTGGCTTGGTGATAAGAGATTCTTCTATTGCAGACGTATCTCGTTCTGAAGCATTTGAAAGTGATAATAACCCAACGGGTTCCACTGCAAGCCCTAAAACATCGGTAGTATTTAGTAATATTACAGCAATAGGTCCAATGGCAACATCTAATAATAGAGGAAGTTCGTTATATAGAGCAGGCGCACACATTCGTCGTAATTCAGAAATGAGTTTATTTAACTCAGTTATTATTGGCTGGCCTTTGGCTATAGATATAGATGGTACTACAGGTACCCCAACCGGAAACAATGTGGGTACAGGAGTTATACTTGCCAATAATTACTTAGGCGGAAATACTGATAGCGTTAAGTACTCTGCACCAGGGGGTTCAGTTTACACAACTGCAGATTTAGTTACCTACTTTAAAAATCCAACACAGGCTAACACAATACAAAATGGAACGATACCTGTTAATTTGTTTGCACAGCCTTTTAACTATACAACACCAGATCCAACACCATTTGGTAATGCTGCGGCAATAGTTGGTACGCCTAACGCTACTCCTGCTGTTTCAAGAGCTAGCTTTACGCATCCTAAAGTAAGTAGTTCATTTTTTATACCTACCACATTTATTGGAGGTATTGCACCTTCAGGCCCTTTAGCAACTTGGTGGAAAGGGTGGACAAAGTTTAACTATTAATAAATTCCAAAAATAAATCAAAACATCGCATTTTTTAGTGCGATGTTTTTTTTGCTTTAAACTAATTTTTGCTGGTAATTATTTACATAAAAGCAGTAGCTCTAAAAATTAATATTGTCAATAATAACTAAGATTAATAAGGCCACAATAACGTAACATTTTGTAGTTAATTTGGTAACAAGGGTGGGGTATATTGTACGTTATTAATAATGTTTTGATTAAATTGTTTTTCTTAAGCAATTAGCAAGTTTTCTCAAGCTATCGCCACCTTTAGTCCTATTGGTGGCCTTTTTTGTATATTAAATTAATGTTACCAAATTGTTACTATGCACATTTAAGTAACAAAGTTTTTCACATATTAGTTTCTACATTTTTTAAAATTATATTCACACTCTCAAAAAACTTAAAATTAACGTTTATGAAATGGCTTAGCGTAAACACAGGATCATTAAATGAAAACTTCGAGTTGTGGGACGATGAAAGAAAATTAGCAGAAATATCCTTTACAAAAGGTACCCGTATTGCCCGTTTTGTAAGTAGTATTAGCAGAAGAATTTTCTTTTTTGAAAAAAAAGGATTGCTCTATCCAAAAGCAATTATTAAAAATGAGTATGGAATTAAAATGGGTAAACTTAAGCTTGGTAAACAACAAGCTCAAAATGGCTTTTTAGAATTAGATGGAAAAAAGTACCAATATATTTTTAATGAAAATAATAGTGGTGAATTAAATGTATATGATGAAATTAAAAATTCAACCATATTAACTTGTACTTTTCCATTACCTACACAAACTCAATCTACCTTAAAATCAACTTCTTTTTTAGATAGCAAACTACCCAGTTTATTGCTGGTACTCTGCTGGTATGCTTTTCAACCAAATACCTTGGCTATTAAGTAATGTAGAGATAACAATGGGTTAATAATTACTTTATGTACTAGTTGTTCTTTTATGAAACATCTAGTTATGAAAATTTTATTTTCTTTACTGTTTAGTGCCCTTACTTTTTTTACAAGTGCCCAACCAAACGCCGCCCCCAATATATTTATTATTACAACAGATGGTTTTCGATGGCAGGAGGTATTTAATGGAGCCGATTCAATATTACTTAATAATCCCAAATACGTTGGGGACACTGCGGCAATTAAACAGCTTTTTTGGGATGATTCTAAGGAAGTTAGGAGAACACTTTTATTTCCTTTTGTTTGGAAAACATTTGCAAAACATGGAGCTATTTATGGTAACCGTCAAATAGCTAGTAAAGTTTCTGTTTCAAATCCATACAAATTTTCATATGCAGGCTATAATGAACTATTTACTGGCTTTGCCGATCCTTCAATTATTGCCAATAAAAAGAGATGGAATACCAATACTAATGTTTTAGAGTTCTTAAATAATACAAACGAATACAAGAATAAAGTTGCAGCATTTACGAGTTGGCACTTATTTAATTATATTTTAAATAAAAAGAAAAACACCTTTCATATTAATAGCGGTAACAATACACTTGTAACAGATTCTTCTTCGGCAAATCAGTTTTTAATAAATGGAACACAGCAGTATGTTGTAGATACACTAACCCCAACACGAAACGATATGCTTACTTTTTTAACTGCCAAAGAGTATGTACAAAAGCATCATCCAAAAGTAGTTTACCTTGGCTTTGGCGAAACAGATGACTATGCACATAGCGCTAAGTATGATGGCTATTTGCAAAGCGCAAATGCATTTGATAGCTATATTGCTCAGGTATGGTATTTAATTAATAGCGATCCTTTTTACAAAAATAATACGCATATTATTATTACTACCGACCATGGGAGAGGTAAAAAATCAACTACCTGGGTAAGGCATGATATGTTTACAGCTGGTAGCGAAAATTCGTGGCTAATGTTGTTAGGCCCAAAAGTGGCTAATAAAGGAGAAATTAGTAATAACGATGAAATGTACACCAGTCAATTGGCACAAACTATTGCCTATTTAATGAATACCAATTTTACAGCACCACAATCAATTGAACCTATTTTACATAATGCCTTTATTGAAATAAAAAAATAACAATGACATAACATTTAGGTAATAATTAAAATAAATACACATCTTATTTTACACTAAAATTAATTTAAATGCAAAGCTTGAAAAATATTCTTAAAAATAAAGAAACTAGAGCATATTTTTTGGGTATACTATTGTTTTTAGTAGTAAGTACACTTTTCTTAATAGCTTTTGGAAAGACGGTTGCATTCCTATCACTAAATTCCTATCATCCTTTTTGGTTAAATGTGTTTTTTATTAATTACACGTTTATTGGGGATGGTATTTTTGCTTTATGTTTAATTGCAGTACTCTATTTTTATTTTAAACAAAAAAAACTTGCCATCAGTCTTATCTACGCTTTCATATCATCTGGCTTTGTAGTACAAATAATAAAAAATCTTATTCACTCTCCCAGGCCAAAACTTTTTTTTGAGTCAGGGCAATATTTATTTTTTATAGATGGGGTTACGCATTCAGGTAAAAACAGTTTTCCATCTGGTCATACAGCTACTGCATTTGCCATTGCTACTGTATTGGTAGTACTAATGAAAAATAAAAATTGGCAAATACCAATTTTGTTTGCAGCTATATTGGTAGGCTATTCAAGAATTTACTTGGCACAACATTTTTTAATAGATGTCATTTTAGGTGCTTTTGTAGGATGTGCAACAGGTGTATTATCTGTTTATTTTGCAAAAAATAGGAAAGGGTTAGGCTACAAGTTTAAAAAACTACACCGTATTAATTCAAAAGTTTCAAATACCCCAAGTTCGGTACAGCCAGCGTAACAAGTTTTTACACTTAGGTATTTAAAGAACAAATGCTAGTAAGTTAGTGCAAAGATTTGCCGTTATTTTTAATCATTAGCAATCAATAAAATTTAATTGATTGCTTTTTCATTAACTCAAATTGGCACACACTTATGTAAAATTATTTCAAAATTTTATTACGTTTTAATCAATTAGTATTGAGTTACAAGCAAAAGACACTATTATTAATAGTTATAGCTACGCTACTAAAAATGTTGGTTGCTAGTACTATTAATTTAGGCAATGATGAAGTGTATTATAGAATGTATGCACAAGAATTGCAATGGAATTATTTTGATCATCCTCCAATGGTGGGTTGGTTAATACGTTTTACAACGTTTAATCTTACTATTGATACAACCTTTTTTATTAGGCTTGGTGCAATACTTTGTTCTACTATAGTAACTTGGCTGTTTTATTTGTGTGGTAAAAAAATTAGTAACGAACAAACTGGGTTTTATGCTGCATCTATTTATACAGCAACTGTTTATGGTAGTATAATTGCAGGTACATTTATTTTGCCCGATTCGCCACAAATGTTATGTTGGATCTTAAGTTTGTATTTGCTTTTACGCATTACTGATAATAAGCATATTAATAAAACCAAAAAAAAGACAATGCTTTTTTTTGGCATAGTAGTAGGTTTAGGTATGTTGTGTAAAATACATAGCATTTTTCTTTGGGTAGCGCTTTTACTTTATGTTTTTTTATACTGTAAAAGCTGGTTTAAACAACCAGTTTTTTATATAGCTATGCTTATAACAGGGCTGTTTTTTTTACCAGTCATACTATGGAATATAGACAACAGTTTTATTACCTATTTATATCATAGTAAACGGGTAGATGTAACATTAGGCGGCATTAATATAGCTAACTTTTTTACTTTTATAGCTGCACAATTATTGTATTGCAATCCTATTATTATTTTCTTTATTTTAAAAGGAGTAGTAAATGCCTTTAAAAACAATTTACCTATTTTATATAACCATAGTAAGATACTTTTATTAAGCAGTCTCCCATTAATTTTTACTGCAATTTGTATTTCTTTTTTTAAACAGGTACTTCCTCATTGGATAGGGCCTGCATATAGTGGGCTTATTCTTTTAACAGCTTGCCTCTTTACTAAAAATACTAAACGGACAAAAATAAAGTTTGGTTTGCCCACGCCCATTACAATAAGTTTATTTTTTGTTTTGTTTATAAGCATGGCTGGCATTATACTTATCAATTTTTATCCTGGCACTTTAGGAAGTAAAAGTAAAAATAATATTGGCGATGGTGATTTTACTCTAGACATGTATGGATGGAATACTATTAAAACTGATGTTAATAAAATTATGGAGAACGATATAGAAATTGGTTTGATGAAGAGGGATGCTAAAATAATTTCTAACAAATGGTTTCCAGCATCGCATATTGATTTTTATATTGCAATGCCTTTAAAAAAGGAGCTTTTAGCCATAGGCGATACCATTGATATTCATCAATACGCATGGATAAACAATACTCGTTTAAAATTAAAAAAGGGAGATGATGCATATTTTATAGTACCCTCAAATACTAATTGTTTGGTAGTTGAATTAATGAAAAATAAATTTGAAATAGTACAAAAACCTGATACCATAATTCAAAAAAGAAATAATACACTGTGCAGAGAATTTTATTTATGGCGGTTAAAAAACTATATAGAAAATGTTAACCACTAGTTAGTTGAATACTTGGCTTTTTTGGTGTATAAAAATCTATATTATTTAAAATTGGTTTCACACTATATTTTTCAAACTCATTTTCAATGAAGTGTACTATTTCTTCAATATTATCATCATAGTTAATAGCTATTTTTTGTTTAGCATTTAGCCACGTATCAATTTTATCATAGTGTTTCTTTTTTAAACTATTTAGTACAGGAACACCCATTTCTTTTAAAGCCTCACCATTACATTGTTGCTCATATTGCTTTTTCATAGGGATCACAAGTAGCTTCTTCTTCATAAATAAAGCTTCTGCAGGCGTTTCAAAACCGCCACCTGTTAATATACCCTCGCAACTAATAAAACTGTCAGTAAAATCAATCGTATTAATAGGTCTTATCCAACAATTTTTTTCGCTATACGATTTTTTGCAATCTTTTGTAAAAATATGCCATTGTATATTTTTAAATTGGCTCAATACGTTTATAATCTTTTCAGCACTATAGGCAGGTAAGTAAACGGTGTAGTGTCCTAAATTTCTACTATATGCATTTCTAATTTCCTCTCTAATAACTGGTGTGGTAATACTTTTGCTATATTTCTTAAAATGAAAACCAATACCAGATTTGCACGGAGCATAATATTTTAACACAACCCAAGCAAAAGGATCAAAGCGAAGTGGCTTTGGAGCAGCCTTATCTAAAACTGCATATTGGTGACTTACAGAAATACAGGGAATATTTTTTATTTTACAAGCCCATGCACTTAATGGTTCAAAATCATTAATAATTAAGTCATAATTTTCAACTGGAATAGTTTTTATTTCCTTGATGAATTGTTTCGAATTTATTTTTTTAATAGTTTGTAAATAATCTACTCCGCCATTTTTACCAAACACAAAACTTAACCCTATTCGCCTAAATTTTATATGAAAATTTAAGTCAATATTAGCCTGAGTACCGCTTAACAAAATATCTATTTCCCCAAGTTTTTTTAAGTAAGGTAAAATTTCGTTTGCTCTACTTATATGTCCGTTACCCGTTGCTTGTAAGGCGTATAAAATTTTCATGGTAGTTAATTTAGTGGAACGATTCAAAGTCCTCCATCATACGTTTAAATAATTCTGTTGTACGTAAATATGCACCCTCATCTAAATAATATGCATCATTGTATTCATTTACTAATACATCTTGTGAATAGGTATAAATGCTCCACTCGTTTTGAGAATATTCTAAAGCCGTCAAATGCTCTACCCAATCTCCACTGTTTAGGTAAACAACTTTACCAATATTATTTTCTATTATTTTTTTATTGGGTTGATGTATGTGTCCACAAACAACATAATTGTATCCTTTTTGAATAGCTATTTCAGCAGCGGTAACTTCAAAATTATTAATAAACTTCACAGCTGATTTTACAGAATTTTTAATCTTTTTAGATAGTGAAACTTTTCCTTTGCCCAACTTTTCAGATAGCCAATTTATTACTGCATTGATCAGTATTAAGGTATCATATCCTACAGCGCCAAGTTTTGCTAACCATTTGCTATGCTTCATAGTTACATCAAAAACATCACCATGGAAAATCCAGCTTTTTAACCCGTCATCATGGTGTATTACTAATTTATTCACAATATGAAAATCGCCTAAAGAAAAATTCTCAAAGCGTCTTAATATTTCATCATGGTTACCGGTAACATAATAAACTTTTACACCAAGGCTAAGCATACTTGTAATTTGTTTTAGCACTTGCATATGGCTTTTTGGCCAAAATTTTTTGCTAAACTGCCATACATCAATAATATCGCCGTTTAAAATTAGCATATTGGGGTCTATGGTGGAAAGGTATCTGCAAAGTTCTTTAGCTCTGCAACCATAAGTGCCAAGGTGTACATCGGAGATTACAACAATATCAAGTTTACGTTTTTCCAAATTAGTTTTTACAAAAATGGATACTATACTTTGCTTAAACGTAAATAAAATGTTATCAAATAATAAACTTAGTTAAAGCTTTCTTTTTGCAAGCGTAAATCCAAACGTAGTACCTACATCAATTGTGCTGCGTACATGTATAGTTTGGTTATGAGCTTCAATAATATGTTTGCAAATAGATAAACCCAAGCCGCTACCGCCAATTTTTCGGCTTCGGGCTAAATCCGTACGGTAAAAACGCTCAAAAATTCTATTTAAATGTTCTTCAGAAATGCCACTTCCATTATCACTAATTTCTATTAAAACTCTTTTGCCATCTAATTTATAAAAACTAGTTTCAATACTGCCATTTTGTTTGCCATATTTTAACGCATTATCAATTAAGTTAGTGAGTACTTGGCGTATTTTTTCTTTATCAGCATATACTTCTAATGGCAACTCACAACCCTTTTTTACAAAATAATGTATCCCTTTTTCTTCTGCTTTTAAGGATATTGAATTAAATGCATCCTCTACTAAATCTTGTATTATAAAAGTTGAATTATTTAATTGCTGTTGCCCACTTTCTAACTTACTTATTTCATCTAAATCATCAACTAAGTTTACCAGCCTATCTATATTACGAGAAGTATTTATTAAAAACCTTTGATTAACTGAAGGGTTATTTAATGCACCATTTAGTAAGGTTTCTACATAGCTTTGGATAGCAAAAATGGGGGTTTTTAATTCGTGGCTTAGGTTTTGTAAAAATTCTTTTCTGTACTTCTCATTTTGTTGTAGTAATTCAATCTCATCTTTATGTTGGGTTGCCCATTTTTCTACATCCTCACTAACTTGATCAATATCTTTTTGTGGTAAAAATGTTTTGTTATAAAATTCCTCTCTTTTACTAGCCTTAGTTTGATAAATAAATTTGTAAATTAATTTTATTTTTCGGTACACAAATTGTTGAAGGGTGTAATTAATTAAAGCAAAACAAAAAACAAAAAAAACAGCTGAACAAACTAGCGCTATCCACCAAACCGGGTTAACTAAAAAAACAATAAACCCTAGTAAAAATGAAAGCACTATAGAATTAAAGGCAGCTAATTGTAGAGGAGAAAAATTTTTTTGTGGAAGCATTGTGGTTCGACGTGAATGGTGTGTAACCTAAATTTTAAATAAAATTAGGACAAATTTACGCAACAATCAATACCTAGCTTGTTATAGTTCAAACTTATAGCCTACGCCTTTTACTGTACTAATGCAATCTAAATTTAATTTTTGTCTAATTTTTCTGATGTGTACATCAATAGTACGATCGCCTACAATAACTTCCGTACCCCAAATTTGATTTAAAATTTCTTGGCGTAAAAACACCTTGCCAGGTTTACCAGCTAAAAGGGATAATAGTTCAAACTCTTTTCGTGCCAACACTATTTCATCCCCTTTATTGCGAATAATATATTTTTCTCTATCAATTTCTAAATCGCCTAATTGTATGATTGTACTAACTTTTTTATTTAATCGTCTAAATAAAGCATTTATTTTAGTAATTAAAATTTTGGGGCTAATAGGTTTAGTTAAATAATCATCAGCCCCTGTTTCTAAACCTTTAACTTCTGTAATTTCATCACTCAAGGCACTTAAAAATACAATAAGTGTTTCTTTAAAAGCTGGTTGCAATCTTAATATATTGCATACTTCAATGCCGTTTTTATAAGGCATCATTACATCCAAAATAATTAAATCGGGTAAATGTTTTTTTGCAGCTTCAATTGCCTCGTTACCATTTTTAGCTATAAATACTTGAAAACCCTCTGTTTCTAAATTAAATTGTAAAATTTCCAAAATGTCTGGCTCATCATCTGCAATTAATATTTTCTTAACATTATTCATTTCTACAAAATTAGCTTTTAACAACCTTAATCGCTTAATATTATTGGGTAATTTGTATTATCAAATTGTTAAGCAATAATAGTTTTTTAACAAGAAATTTTTAGGTGCAATATAACTACAAGTATAATTTCATCATCTTTGCACTATAATGCTAAGTAATAAAAAAAGTATACTACTAGGTTTATTTACATTTTGGTGTGTAAATATAGTTGCAATGGCCGACTCTGTAAAAGTACCCATAGAGCGGCAAATGAAACATGATAAAATTAATCAAGAGCAAAAATTATTAGACAAAGCGGATGGACGATTAGATGGTATTATAAAAGCCACCCAACAAGATGATGTTAATTTAGTAATTACAGATGCTGTGTTTAGGCAAATTGATGAAATGCAAGATTCAATTGAAACGAATAAAAAAATAAATGGGCAACAGCAAAAGGTTCTTTATTTAGATTATTTGGAGCAATTGGTAAAAGCGCTCAGGCTAGGTATAAAGCAAAAAACAATTAGCGCTGTTTACTCCCCAATGCTTGTAGCTGCATTTGCTAAAGCTATGCAAGCCACTGTAGATAGTCTAAGCATGCTTAGTATAATCAAAGAGGCGCCTTATGAAGTGGGTAAAATAATAACACAACTTATTACTGAAAATATTGGTATTGCAGAAAGTAAAAATGAAGTGTATCTGCAATTTGCTACACTTTACCCCGATAAAATTATTAATACATTAGAGCCCTATGCAAACCAATATTTTGCAGATAGTTTATTAGTAATTGGCTGTAAAGCAAATCCAACGGGGGTTTATAGCTTTGCACAGGCTACTAATACTGTTATAGGAAAGCTAATACACCAAAGTAATAATGTACTCGTAAAAAAAGTAGCAGAGTTGAGTAAAACACCAAATGCACTTTTTTATTTTCCTTTTTTAGATGATATTTTTAAGGGCAAACAATCTATTGATTCACTAAAAAAAATAATTGGCAATGGCGAAATAGGTTATGATAGTGTTGCCTATTTTAAAGTGTTAGTAAAAACTGAAATTAATTATTTTATCCGATTACAAAATGCAGATACACCAATTGCTATGTTTGGTGCAAATGGGTTAAGAGAAACGCTGAAGAAAAAAGCAAATCAGCATTTTGTAAAAATAATTAATGACTTACACGAAAAACCTGAAGCTATACGAATGAGGGCTGTAGACCCTTTAAGCTCGGTAGATTTATATTATATGCTCGTTTTTGGCGAAGATGAAATTTATACCAGCAGTTACAAGCATAGTTTTACCAGAATGTTACAGCGGTTAGGAAAAAATTCAAAAACCGACTCTTTATTACAAGTAGTAAACTACGATTTTTTTAAACGCTTTATAAAAATGGCAGCTAATTTTAATAGATTAGATACGTTTTTAAAACTAATGCCTGTTGCAAAATCGGAGCAAATTATGCAGCTCTTTGTAGATAATTTAGATAAAACAACCGATTTGGAAGATGCTGTAGATGTGGCAGATAGTTATAGTAGCATTAATAATATAAAACTGCAAAATACTATTTTGAAGTATGTAAAAGAAAATGAAGCCGATGCCATAAATAATGATAACGTAAGAGGAAAAATAATTTATGGCATACTTAAAACAATTTTTTTAAGTGCCGATAGTACAAGTAAAATAAACCTTACAACTGAATATGGTATACCTAATATTTATACCGTAGCAAATAAACAAATAGCCGACGATAGTGGAAGAATAATACAGCAAGTGTTTTTTTATGGCGATGAGGATGGAAAAAAATTCTTTCCAGCATTTGTAAATTCGTTTAGCGATAAACTAATATGGCAAACGATTATAAAAAAAGAATGGGTAGAAATTAAATCGCTTAAAGGCCAAAAGGTATGGGTATATGTAAACAGGCCATTAGATAATGATGAAA
>Ga0209550_10002701_pt1 | contig 17051 bp, 11 predicted proteins | sample LauGreSuBDMM15SN_2_FD_187567 | JGI IMG/M metagenome (GOLD analysis project Ga0209550, IMG submission 187567) | Freshwater lake microbial communities from Lake Michigan, USA - Su13.BD.MM15.SN (SPAdes) (version 5) | ecosystem: Environmental > Aquatic > Freshwater > Lake | place: Lake Michigan...
GTTTCAGAGGTGAGTATATTTTAGGGAACGGAAAGGGAACAGAAGTGCTGCTCTTAACACCGAGGAGAAATATTGAAGCAGCCGCTGCTTCGCTGCTACTGGTAGTCCGGTTTGGCGGAATAAACCGGCTGCTCGATGGCAAATTCATCTTCATAGATTCTGAGACGACTGGGCTTCCTGAACGCCGCAAGGGTGGCGAGGTTAGGCCACAAAGACGGCGGCGCGCTGGCAATGCGGGTTTATGGTCACCTTGGCCAAGACCACAGTTTCGCTGCCATCAAGAAGGTGAATTTCTAGCCGTCCCCGGGGGGCATTGGCATGTCGTGCTCGACCTAACCGTCAACGGTTTCAGGGCGCGGACCTATCTTTGTCGTTTGAGCCTATTATTCACTCAACGTATGCCGCTTTCTGACTTCTGAACATCTCTTCGGTGATTTCGCAAACAGGTCTGCTGCCTGCGAAGAACAAGCGATACTCCATCCATGGAACGTTCCGACCTTTTGTCGTAATCCCCACGTGCTGAATCCAACCTATATGTAGAGTATCGCCCTTACTAGCCTGATCTCTAACCCACCCTTTACTGACGACCCCGAAGTCGTAGATCGTATCGACTCCGACCAGCGACGCGAAATAATCCTTCGTCCGCTGCTGTGTCGGCTTCGGTCCGTAGTCACCACCTGAGATCAACTGCTTCTCGACATCATTCAGTGGTTCTCTATACGATCGTCCCCATTTTTTTTCATACGCCCTCATATATAGCTGATGGAGCTCGGCAGAGGATTTGACTAACTCGGCGTAGCTGATCGCCTCCTCTCGCTCGCGCCTTTCATCAGCCTGCTCTCTGCTGACGAGAATGTAAACCAACAGAATGATCAGCCCGACGAGCAAAAGCAGCTTGAGTAACAGATGTTCGAGATTGTTTTCAGCTTTCATTATTTACCGAAACATCAGCGATCAGACATAAGCGGACGACGGATCATGAATCGAAAAAACGGCAGGTCCGCCGCTTTCTGTATCGCTCTGGTTCGGCTTCATTTTCTAGTCCTCTTGCGCAAACCGGCAAGCGAGTGCGTCAACGCAATCGGAAAGCTGGCGCTGCTCTTCAGTGCTTATCAGTCGCGCTTTCACCATGAGCGTCCCTTCACTCTTAGGATCTGCAATGCCAGAGGCGTCCATAAGCTTCTTAATCTTTTCAACGCAGGTGCGCGTATCGGCATCCAGCGCGCTCTCATCGAGATCTTTGAACCCTTGAGATTAGGCGTAAAAAGCACTTTGGATGGACTGTGCTTCGCCCATAGAATGCGGCAACATCAGAGAGCGACGGGCGATGGATAGCTTTTCGGATCGGTAGGAGTAGCGGTTCATAAATTTTTGCCGAATCAGTCTAAAGATAACAAGACGCGCACGGGAATCAAAGTCGAGTTGATTGAGGCTCCATCTCTAAGCAAGCCCCGTCAGATTAGGTCGTGATCCGCCGGCAACAGTCGGCCCATATCACGCCCGTGCTTCCGTGCCAACTTGGTGACCTCACCCCGGGCACCAGTTTCAGAGGTAAGGCGAAAGCACGGGACGGAAAAGGGACAAAATGCAAGGATGCCCCGCCTTTTGCCCATGCAACGCCGGTTTACCGCGCACTGGTCCATCACCACGACGAGGCCGAGCTGGCGGTGTGGCTTGGTCTGACGCCGAAACCCCGTCCCAAGGCAAGGAAAGGGGGCTGCCGGTGTTGTTGGTGGAGTCCCAAGACGTCGTGTAGCATGCGTGGGGCGAAAAAATCTTCGCGGTCCGCGGTCGCGCTGAGAAAATCGCGGGTGACCCAGCCTCGCTATTGCGACTGCGAGCTAAGGTCACGCCGACACGCTGCTAGGCAATCCTTGAGCCGAAACGCGGTGTTGGTAATGCGGCTACGGGCTCCACGTCCTGAGCCGCTCGCATATGCGGCAAATTCGCCCTCGCATCCACGCCCTGCGGCTGGGCCCAACAATTGCGCGATGGCTATCTGCGACTCCACGAGTGGATCCGCACAACTGCGCCGCAGTTAAAATATATCGTGCCCGACCACGGCCCCACCACGGCCAATCCCACGCCCGCCGGCGCCTAAATCCCCGGTTGAACTGCGGATTTTAGGATGAAGCAAAGCCCGCGAGAAAAGGACACCCTTGATCGAAATTTCCTCCCGCAGCTCATCCGAAATGCTTGAAATGACGCACCCCGCGATCACTCTTGAGGTGCCTCGCATCGTCAAGCGCGTCGCCCACCCAAACCCCAAAGCAGACCCCGTTGGTCCGTCCCAATTTTAAACCGTGCCTCCTCCGAAACTTTGCGCAGTTTTTCTGGCTCTCAATCTGCTCCCTCATTTTTGTTGGGGCGTGGATGTTGGCTTTGTACTTCGAGGATACGACGGGACCGCATTGTTCGAAAACGCCACTGCTTTTCAGCCACACGCTGAAATTGTCATGGCCAACCTCCGGACTCTCAGTTTCGGCAAGGTGACGACTTACCGAACCTCCACCGCAGGAATCGACACCCGCGCTCCCGGTTACCTCCAAAGCCTTCGCGATATTGAAGTATTGCAAGCCGGCCTCGACGGCTGGCCTGGGTCGAAGTGGGATTGGCTGCGTGATCGGACGGATTACTGGAAAGTGGTCCCGCAAGAGTATCGGCCTATCGTCGTCCGAGCGATTGAATGGCTTAAGGAGAACAAGAGGGATTTCGCCACCTGGGGAACCACCACCGAGGACGGAAAGCTCAGTTACTGGACCATACACGGCAATCTTCAGCGAATGGGCAGTTCTGCTGCCGCGGATTATCTCGCTGGAATGCGGTTACCCGAAGGTTACAGCCCCGACGACTATACTGTGACTTTGGTCATCCTGCATACGGCTGGAACCGCAAGAATCGCCGGAGGTGGGGCCCAGTCTACCCTCGACTCTTTTGGGGTCTTAGATTCTTTTGGGCAGCCTGTGGCAATGAAAATCATCGGGAACAGGATGATGAATATGGCTGCATATATCGGATTCTATCTGGAACCCAATAGGGGGAATAGTTCACCTTTCTTTCAGATCGCTAGCCACGAGGCAATCCACGCATTTGGCATGGGCACTCATGACCAAGATCCTCTGGGCATAGCTATCGACTACTCCATCATGAATCGCTCGACCGAACAGTCAGTCGGCACCCTTCCCGCCTGGGATAGGTATTTTTGGCTGGGTTGGCTGCCGAAGAGTACCATCACGACCAACCCCCAAGAGATTACCGACTTGAAAGGGAGAAACACTCCTGATGACGCAAATCGAAAGTACATCCTGCAAATAAAAGCCGGCGACGAGCGGGGCTGTGGCGGCACCTACAAAGAGAAGTACGATGGAAAATGGTACGCTTATAATGTCGATGCTGGGGGAACTTTGTCGTTCACAGAGGGCATCGACAATAGTGTCGTCATTTCGCCGGTCGCCATTACCGCCCAGCCCGTCGCCGTAACCGTCGTCGTCGGCCAAGCCGCCACCTTTTCGGTGCAGGCCTCCGGCAGCCCGCCCCCTTCGATCCAATGGCTCAAGAACGGCGCTGCGATTTCAGGGGCCACAAACGCAACCTACACGATTAGCAGTGTCACGCAGTCCGACGCCGCCACATACACGGCGACGGTTCAGAACATTTACAATGGGACAACGTACAGCCTCACGACGTCGCCAGCGGTGCTGACGGTGATCGCGGCGCCTGTCTTCACTACCCAGCCTTTGAGTCGAACAGTTCTTGCTGGGGCGCAGCTTGCTTTCTCCGCAGCGGTCCAAGGTCTCGCGGCTACGACCTTCCAGTGGCGGAAGAATGGTATGGCGATCGGTGGGGCAACCGGAAGTTCCTACGCCATTGCTGCCGCAGCCACGACTGACAGCGGAACCTACACCGTGGTCGCCACAAACGGCGAGGGATCCACGACAAGTAATCCCGCCGAACTGGTCGTTAATGCGCTTGTGCCCCCGACGATTTCCGGCGCTCCCGCCAACGTCACCATCCCCAACGGTGAGCGGACCCAGTTGAAGGTCACCGCCACGGGCACCGGTACACTCACCTACCAGTGGTACCAAGGTCAGAGCGGCACCACGACGACGCCGGTATCAGGCTCCACCAGTCCGACGTTCACCACCCCCGCGCTGACGGCTACGTCCAGCTACTGGGTGCGGATCACAGACGGGAACGGAGCGGTCACGAACAGCCCGACGGTGAACGTTACCGTGTCGGCGACGTCTCCGCTTACCGTTTCCCAGCAATCGGTCACCGCCGGCTACACGTCCAGCGGAGCCGTTGTCGTGACCAACACCATCACGTACACCGGTACAGCACCGAGCCGGATCGACTGGTCCACGTTGTTGCCCACGGGTTGGAAGTATCTCGGCAGCGGCGGCAGCGAGGGCGGGGCGCGGCCGACCTACAAGAACGCCGACCTCATCGAGTGGTCTTGGACCACGGTGCCACCCAGTCCGATAGAGTTTACCTACACGGTCAGCGTCCCCGCTGGTACGACCGGCGATCAGCTAATCGCGTCCCTAGTTACCAGTCAGGCCGCCGGCACGAACTACCAAACCATGGCCAAGCCCGATCCGTTGGTGATCCGATCCGCGTCACTCCACACAGCCGACAGCAACAGAGACGGAAGAATTTCGCTTCTCGAACTGACCCGTGTGATCGAGCTGTACAACTACCGCGCCGGCACTGCTCGCACGGGGCAGTACAAAGTGAAAGTTGGGACAGAGGATGGCTTTGAGGTAGGACCCTAATCGCTTAGGTACACTCAATTGAGCACCAACACCGCCCCCAGAAGACGAGCCGACGGGGGTAGAGTAAGCAGGAGCTGCTCGAGGTGAGACGGCCAACTCCCGCCCCTCATCAAACCGGACGGGCGGATTTCCCGCATCCGGCTTTCCGAGAACCTACGTCGCAAAGCTATCGGCGGTTTTAATGTGTCGCGCACTCCTTCCGCAGGAGCGCTCTCGGCATGGCGTAACATTGAACATTAAAACCTGATTCTTTGGTTGATCCCCCTCGGCGCGGGCACAAATCCCAACGGATCAGCAACGGATCACGCTGGGTTCCTTTTTTGCCGCTGAAAAATCAGCGGCCTGATACCGTTCGGCATTCCACCTCGACCCCAAACCCCAAAGCCCGACCCCGTTTTCTGGTTGCTCGGGAAGGCCAATCTCATCTCTCTCACTACACCCCAATGATCCGCCGCGACCCGGTCCTTGCCCTCCTGCTATTGTTCCTGTTCGCCGCGACACTGCGCGCCCAACCTGCGGGCGCCGCCACCGGTCTCATCGAAGGCCGCGTCCTCAACGCCGCGAGCGACACCTACCTCGAGGGCGCGCGCGTGACCGTCGAGGGCACCGCGCTCGAGACGTTCACCGATCCCGACGGGCGTTATCGTCTCGCGGGCGTTCCCTCGGGCGAGGTGCGCGTGCGCGTCGTTTACACCGGTGCGGCGCCGAGCGTCACCACCATCCGAGTCGCCGCCGGCCAGACCGCCGCTCAGGACATCACGCTCGCCACACTCGGCCGCATCGCCCGCGCCGCCGGCGAGGTTGTGAAGCTCGACAAATTCACCGTCGGCGAGTCGCGCGAGATGGAGGGCGCCGCCATCGCGATCAACGAGCAGCGCTTCGCCGCCAACATCAAGAACGTCGTCTCCACCGACGAGTTCGGCGCCGTGTCCGAGGGCAACGTCACCGAGTTCCTCAAATACCTGCCCGGCCTCACCGTCGAGCAGGGCGGCGGCGACGGCCGCTGGATCTCCATCGAAGGCGCGCCCACCGCCAACACCCCCATCACCTTCGGCGGCATCGGCCTGCCCTCGCCCGGCAACAACAGCACCAGCCGCACGATCGAGATCGGGTTCTTCAATCTCAACAACGTCTCCCGCGTCGAGGTCTCCCACTCGCCCACGCCCGACTCGCCGGGCAAGTCCCTCGCCGGCTCCATCAATCTCGTGCCTCGCTCCTCCTTCGAGCGCGCCCGCCCGATCTTCATCGGCAGTGTGTATCTGATGATGCGCGACGACTACCGCAGCCTCGGCCAGAGCGCCACGCTCTACCGCGACCCGCGCCGCAAGGTCTGGCCCGGCGCCGATTTCTCCTGGGTTGTGCCGGTGAACAAGCGCTTCGGCTTCTCCGTTGCCGCCGGGTTCTCGCGACAGTTCTCCAGCGGCGACCGCGCCACCAACACCTGGCGCGGCAACTCCGCCGTTACCAACGGCGTCGCCTTCCCCCACACCACGCCCGACCGCCCCTACCTCTCCCAGTTCAACATCCAGGACTCGCCCAAGGAGACCGAGCGCGACTCCCTCGGCATCACGCTCGACTACCGGCTCACCGCCCATGACCGCATCGCGCTCTCGTATCAGTATTCCTCTTTCGACGGCTGGTATTCGAACCGCTTCATCGGCTTCCTCCCCACCCAGATCGTCGCCGCCTCGATCTCGCCCCACTCCGTGCAGGGTGTGGCCGGCGCCGGCCAGCTCACGCTCAGCAATCAGGGCAACCGCGTCCGCGAAAACCGCACCTTCATGCCCACCTTGACCTGGCGCCACGACGGCCCGCTCTGGAAATTCGATTTCGCCGTCGGCCGCGCCAACGGCACCAACGCCATCCGCGACACCGACAAGGATCGCTTCTTCGCCGTTCAAGCCCGCCGCACCGGCGTCACCATCGGTTTCGCGGACACCGGCTTCGTCCGCCCTGGCATCATCACCGTCACCGACGCCGCCACCGGCCGCCCGGTCGATCCCTACCGCCTGGAAAGCTACGCGCTCAACACCGTCAGCACCTCGCCGCAATACGCCTCCGATCTCAACGTCACCGCCACCGCCAACGCCCGCCGCGATTTCCTCTGGCGCGTGCCCGTCACGCTCCGCACCGGCGTCGACTTCCGTCAGACGCAGCGCGACATCCGTGCCTGGTCCGCCGTCTACACCTACGTCGGCCGCGATGGCCGCCAGAACAACGTCAACGGCTCCGCGCTCCCGATCCTCGACGCGGTGTTCTCCGACCGCATCGCCCCCTTCGGCTTCCCGAAAATCCAGCACACCGACGCGATCGAGGCCTACACCTACTGGCGCGCGCACCCGAACGAATTCACCCTCGACGAGAACAACCTCTACCGCTCCGACGTCACCGGCTCCAAATACGCCAAGGAGTCCGTCTCCGCCACCTACCTCCGCGGCGACGTCGCCCTCCTCGACCGCCGCCTGCTCCTCGTCGGCGGCGTGCGCGCGGAGCAGACCGACGTCGCGGCCCAGGGCCCGCTCACCGATCTCTCGCGCAACGTCCAGCGCGACGCCCAAGGTCGCCCGCTCCGCAACCCCGCCACCGGCGCCATCCTTCCCATCACGACCAACGCCCTCGCCGCCTCGCGCCTCACCTACCTCGATCGCGGCGCGCACAGCGAGAAACAATACCTCCGCTTTTTCCCCTCGCTCAACGCGACCTACCACCTTCGCGAAAATCTCCTCGTGCGCGCCGCCGTATCGACGAGCATCGGCCCGCCCGACTTCAACCAATACGCCGGCGGCCTCACGCTCCCCAACACCGACAGCCCACCCGCCTCCAACAACCGCATCGTCGTCAACAACGCCGCCATCAAGCCTTGGACCGCCAACACCGTGAAGGTGCGTGTCGAGTATTACTTCGCCGGCGTCGGCCAGATCTCGCTCGGCGCGTATCGCCGGCATTTCCAGAATTTCTTCGGCGCCACGGTCTTTCCCGCCACGCCCGAGTTTCTTTCGCTCTACGGCCTCGATCCCGACGAACTCGGCGCCTACGAGGTCAGCACCCAGCGCAACCTCACCGAGACGATCCGCACCGAGGGCATGGACCTCAGCTACCGGCAGGCGCTTACGTTTCTGCCACACTGGGCGCGCGGCCTCCAGGTGTTCGCCAACGGCAGCATCAAAAAGAGCAACGCCGCGAAGGGCGAACTCGCCGGCGTGGACTTCAGCGAGATCCCCCGCAACGCCGCGTGGGGCATCAGCTTCACCCGCCCGCGCTACAACCTCCGCGTGAACTGGACGTGGCGCACCGACGAAGTGCAGGGCATCGTCACGGGCGTGGGCATCGAGCCCGGCACCTTCAACTACACACCCGGCTACACCAAGATCGACGTCCTCGGCGAATTCATGATCTGGCGACGCTTAGCGCTCTTCGCCAATCTCCGCAACATCGGCGACGTCCCCGCCTCCGGCACCACCCGCGGCCCCAGCACCCCCGAGCACGCCACGCAGCGCCTTCAGGAACGCTACGGTTCTCTCTGGACGATTGGCGTGAAAGGCACGTTCTAGTCCGGCCATGCCGCGACTCGCATCGCCGGCTCCGTGTCGATTGCGAAAACCACCATGAAACCGTCCCGTTTCGTCCTTCTCGCGCTCGCGCTTGCCGCGCTTGCTGCGCTCCCCGCGCACGCCGCCCAGCCGGTGCGCCCCAACATCGTCTACATCCTCGCCGATGACCTCGGCTACGGCGACCTCGGCTGCTACAACGCCGACTCGAAGATTTCCACGCCGCATCTGGATCGACTCGCACGGGAGGGCACGCGTTTCACCGATGCTCATGCAGCGACTTCAGTTTGCTCGCCGACGCGCTACGCGCTCCTCACCGGCCGCTACTCTTGGCGCACGCGTTTGCAGCGCAATGTCCTCGGGCCCTGGGAACGCCCGCTGATCGCGTCGGAGCGCCTCACGGTGGGCCGGCTCCTCCAGCAGCACGGCTACGCGACCGCCTGCGTCGGCAAGTGGCACCTAGGCCTCACCTACGCGACGACCGACCGCCAGCCACCTTCGCTTGGAACCAGGACAGCGCCGGGCAACCTCGATTTCACCCGGCCCATCGCCGACGGCCCGATCACGCGCGGTTTCGATCACTACTTCGGCACCAACGTGCCGAACCATCCGCCCTTTTGTTTCGTCAACGACGACCGCACGGTCGGCACGCCGATGTGGGGCGTCACCGCAGCGGCGGATGAACCCGACGCTCCCGGCCCGCGCGTGCCCGGTTGGAAACTGGCGGACATTCTGCCCGGACTCACGCGCCACGCCGTGCAATGGATCGAGGACTCCGCGAAGAAACCCAAGCCCTTCTTCCTCTATTTCTCGCTCACTTCGCCGCACTATCCGGTGGTGCCGTCGCCGGAGTTCGTCGGGAAATCCAAAGCCGGTCGTTACGGCGACTTCGTTGAGCAGACCGACTGGACCATCGGCCAGGTGCTGGCCGCGTTGCAGCGCAGCGGCGTGGCGGACAACACGCTCGTCATCGTCACCAGCGACAACGGCCCTGAGATCACAGGCGAGGTGAATCCCGGCGCCTATGATCGCGTCACGCAGTCCGGCCATCGCAGCTCCGGCGCACTGCGCGGCGCCAAACGCGACGCCTGGGAAGGCGGCCACCGGGTGCCGTTCATCGCGCGCTGGCCCGGCCGGATCAAAGCCGGCGCCGTGAGTGACGAGACGATGTGCCATGTGGATTTCATGGCCACCGTCGCCGCCCTCCTCGGCGCGAAACTCCCAGATCACGCCGCCGAGGACAGCGTGAACGTCCTGCCCGTCCTGCTCGGCGAAAAACGCACCGCCCCCGCGCGCGAAGCCACCGTGCATCACAGCGCCCAGGGCAAATTCGCCCTCCGCAGAGGCGACTGGGTTTTTATTGATGCTCCCACCGGCGACGACAACGGCCCCCGCGGCGAACCCCAGTGGCTCAAAACCGAGCGAGGCTACGTCGCGCACAATCAACCCGGCGAACTCTTCAACCTCCGCGAGGACCTCGCGCAGCGTCACAACCGCTACGCCGAGCAGCCGCAGCTCGCGGCCGAGTTGAAAGCCCTCCTCGAAAAATACAAAACCGCCGGCCGCAGCACCCCCGGCGCCGCGCAGAAAAACGACGTGCCGATCCAGCCCTTCGCCCCGCGCCCCGCACCCGGCAAAACCAAGGCCGCGCGCTGACTCCACCTTCGCCGTGAATATTTTTCCCTCTCTCCGCGTGCTCGTCGCGGTCTTCGCGCTCCTGGGCAGTGTCGCCACCGCCGCGGAGAAAAGGCCCAACGTGCTCTTCATCGCGCTCGACGATCTCAATGACTGGATCGGCTGCCTCGGCGGGCATCCGCAGACGAAGACGCCAAATCTCGATCGGCTCGCCGCGAGCGGCGTGCTGTTCCGCAACGCCTACTGCGCCGGAGCCTCGTGCAATCCGTCGCGCACCGCCGTCTTCAGCGGCCTGCCGCCGCACCGCTCGGGGCTTTATCGCAACACCCAAAAAATGCGCGAGGTCCTGCCGCAGGCGGAGCTGCTGCCGCGCTACTTCTCGCGTCACGGCTACTCGGCCACCGGCTCGGGCAAGATGCTCCACTACGTCATCGATCCGCAGTCGTGGGGCGACTACTTCCCGGACAAGGCGACGGACAATCCCTTCCCCCGCACGTTTCACCCCGCGCAACGCCCGGTGAGCCTGCCCCGCGGCGGTCCGTGGCAATACGTCGAGACCGACTGGGCCGCGCTCGACGTGACCGACGAGCAGTTCGGCGGCGACTGGCTCGTGGCAAAGTGGATCGGCGAACAACTCCAGCGGCAGCACGAGAAGCCGTTCTTCCTCGCCTGCGGCATCTACCGGCCGCACGAGCCGTGGTTCGTGCCGCAAAAATATTTCGAGCCCTTTCCCCTCGAGAGCATCCAGCCCGGACCCGGCGTGAAGGAAGGCGACCTCGACGACGTGCCGCCCGCCGGCCAGCGGATCGCCCGCAACCGCTACTTCGCGCACATCCAGGAGCACAAGCAGTGGAAGCAGGGCATCCAGGCCTACCTCGCCTCCATCTATTTCGCCGACGCGATGCTCGGCCGCGTGCTCGATGCGCTCGAGCGCTCGCCGCACCGCGACAACACCATCGTCGTGCTCTGGAGCGATCACGGCTGGCACCTCGGCGAGAAGGAGCATTGGCAAAAATTCACCGGCTGGCGCATCGGCACCCGCGTGCCGCTCATGATCCGCGTGCCGAAGGGTGCGCCCGGCCTGCCCGCCGGCACGGCGGCCGGCGGCGTGTGCGATCGGCCCGTGAGCCTCGTGGATCTTTTCGGCACGCTCACCGATCTCTGCGGGCTGCCGGCAAAGGCGGACATCGCCAGCCGCAGCCTCGCCCCGCTCCTGCGCGATCCGCAGGCCGCCTGGCCCCACGCTGCGCTCACGCACCTCAACCAACCCGCCGACTACGCGATCAGCACGCAGCGCTGGCGCTACCTGCATTACCTCGGCGGCGAGGAGGAACTTTACGACATCGAAACCGATCCGCACGAGTGGACCAACCTCGCCGCCCAGCCCGGTCACGCCGCCAAGCTCGCCGAGATGCGCGCGCTGGCCCCATCGGCGATGGCGCCGCTGGTTCTGCCGCCAGCGGACCCAGCAGCGAAGAAGTGAAGCAACCGCAACAACTACTTCCGAATTTCCAGCCATGCGCCCATCAATCCCCTTGTTCATTCTCTCCCTCGGCCTGCTCGTTGCGCCAGCTGCGCTCCGCGCCGCGGCAGCGCCCGCGTCCCGGCCCAACGTGGTCATTCTACTCACCGACGATCAAGGCACGCTCGACGCGAACTGCTACGGCTCGACGGATCTGAAGACGCCGAACATCGACCGGCTCGCAGCCGGCGGCGTGCGCTTTACCCAAGCTTACGGACACACGGTCTGCTGCCCATCGCGGGCGGCACTTTTCACCGGCCGTCATCCCCAGCGCGGCGGCGTGCGGAACTGGACCCAAGGCGACCGTCACGGTTCGGACCGCCAGAATCTGTTCATGGCGCCCGAGGAAGTCACCTTGGCCGAAGCATTGAAGTCCGCCGGCTACCGCACCGCGTTGTTCGGCAAATGGCACCTCGGCGCGCAGGTCGGCCACGGTCCGCTGGATCAGGGCTTCGACGAACACTTCGGGCACCTCAGCGGCTTCATCGACAACTACCGCCACTTTTTTCTGCACGGCCGCGGCTATCACGATCTCTACGACGGCAACACGGAGATCTTCCGGCGCGACGAATACTATCCCGATATGATGATTGATCGCGCGGTGCGGTTCATCGAGGCCAACAAGGCCGCGCCGTTCTTCATGACGGTCGCCTTTAACCTGCCCCACTATCCGATGCAGCCGACCGCGAAGTTCAAGGACGCCTACGCGGACTTGCCTATGCCGCGCCAGGCGTATGCGCGGATGATTTCCTCCGTGGACGATCACATCGGCCGCGTGCTCGACAAACTCGACGCCACCGGCCTGAGCGACCGGACCGTCGTCATTTTCATGAGCGACAACGGCCACTCCACCGAGAACAACGCAGGCGTCTCGGTCGATGATCACACGAGCGGCTACCCGCGCGGACACTACTATCTCGCGAATGGCGGCGGCGGAAACACCGGCCAATGGATCGGCAACAAGGGCACGTTCTTCGAGGGCGGCATCCGCGTGCCGGCGATCATCCGCTATCCCGCCAAGATTCCTGCGGGTCAGGTGCGCGACCAAATCGTGACGATCATGGACTGGTTCCCGACCGTCCTCGATCTCTGCGGCGTCACGCCGCAGGCCAGCGCCCCCAAGCTCGACGGCCACAGCATGGCCCGCGTCATCGCCGACCCGAAGGCGGCCAGCGCCCATGAAGTCCTCCACTTCGCGTGGGGGCGAAACTGGGCGGTCCGCCGCGGCGACTGGAAACTGATCAGCGTCATCAATCCCCGCACCAGCACGACGCGCGTTTCTCTGCACTATCTTGCCGAACCGAAGCCTGAGGTAAACGATCATGCCGAAGCAAAACCCGAAATCGTCCGCGAACTCACGGCCCTCCATGAGAGCTGGGCGCGGAGCGTGGAACCCAAGAACGTTTGAACAAATTGGTAGGGATGCCCCTCCCCATGCCAGGTCCCGCGATCCACAGATGTCGCCCGCGTGTGCGCAGGCTCCCGATGATCGAATCGCCGACACTGATTATTCAACGACGTTGGCCGAAATGGCGCGAATCCACCTATATCCGATATCCAAAGCTCGCTGGTCGCTGAACAGTTTCCTCTTTGAGAGGGATCGATATCGACGAATTTCAGCAGGAATTCCCCTATTAAAATCACCTATTAGCGCCACTTTGGTTCGCGTTGAAATCGCGTCTCGTCCGCCAGTTTTTACCTCTGATGGGCTAAGGCAGACAGCAGATTTGCCAGTTGACGTGGCAAATCCTACATGTCGCAGGCCTCTCAGTTCATCATTTCAGAATTCACGAATCCCTCCGGGGAGATCTTTTTTTGTGTCACCGGGCCGATCCGGGGCACGTATTGACTCTGGACATACGGCGCAATCTCCGGGGCGTATTCAAGTCATGGCCGCACGGTGGGGCCAGCAGGGGAGGCCAAGCAGGGGGTCTTAAAAGGGGGTAAACTTTGCATTTTGCACTTGCTGGCGAGTGAAGGCGCAAAATGGCCTTGGACTCATGTTCACGGGTGCGTTGAAGGAGTGGTCTGGCTAGTGCGGCGAGCGCCCGGCTGCGTCGGGGTCATTCGGCAAGGTGCTCGGTTCCACTTCAAAATGTGGCCTTCACGCCCAGCGTCCAAAGCGAGGCGAAGTCGAGCCGCTGGCGAAAACGGGCGTGCATTGGCGTGCTGGGTCCGGAGATTTCGACATCAGGAGTGGCATTGTTGACGTTGGTCAAGTTGGCGAACACAGCGAAGCGCTTGAGAAAGTAGTATTCCGCGCTGACATCGAGCGAGTGCCACGTTGGCGTCCAGTTGTAGGTGCCGGGTTCGATGCTGGCGCCGGCCGCGACCGGGTTGTTTCGGCGCCGGCTGCGATGATTCCACTTAGCCCGCAGGTTGTAGCGCTCGCGGTTGAGACTGGCACCCCAATTGAAGGTGCGCGGGGTAAAACCGGCGAAATTCGCCGATTCATCGCCGAGCGTGCGCTGAACACTGGCAGTGGCGAACACCTGCACGCCGCGCGCCCAGTCCGGGAGGAACGTGAGCGCCTGCTTGTAGTTGAAGTCGCCCCCTTCCAACCGCACCTTGCCCTGAAGGTTGTGCTGCGTCGCCACGTTGTATCGGTCGTAGAGCGCGGGATCCAAACCGTAGAGAGCGAGGAATTCCGGCGTGGCTTCGAATTCAGTGCTCCCAAAAAAGTTTTCGATCTGTCGGCGGAAACCGCCGATCGAGATCTGACCGACACCGGCGAAATAATACTCCAACCGGGCGTTCATCGTGGTCGCGCTCCATGCCTTGATGCCGGCGTTGTTGACCGTGATCCGGTTGCTTGCCGAGGGCGGGCTTTCCGTATCGGGCAGCGTGATGCCACCGGCGTATTGGTTGAAATTGGGCCGGCCCACCGACGTATAGACGGCGGCGCGCGCCACCAAGTTCTCGCGCACGTTGAAGTTCGCGTTGAGGCTTGGGAAGAGGCGCAGATACTCCTTCTCCGCCTTGGCGCCGCGCGCGATGTAGGTCAGCCGGGAGATTTCCAGCGCGGTGCTGGCGATCGGCAAAGGGCGACCGTTGGCGCCGAGGATGGGCGAACCATCTGCGCGCCGCTGAAAATTCCGCGTCGGATCATCGAGCGGGCCTTCCGCGGAAATGTTGGTCTGCTCGGCCCGGACGCCGCCAATCAGCTTCAGGCGATGCTGAAACAGTGACACGTCGCCACGGAGATAAGCCGACGAAACGAGCTCACGCGCCATCTTGGACAAGGTGATCGCCGAGCGATACTCGTTGTTGGCGTTCGCCGTGAAAGCGCCGGGGTTGGCCAGATAACTGGCATAGAGCTTCTCGCTTGAGACCGCTTGAATCCGGGGAAACCCGAAGCTCGCCTCGGCCGTGGAAAAACTCGCGTCCAGGAACGGCAGCGCTTGGTTGTTCGGGCCGGCCAGCGTCAGTGCACTCGAGCGTCCGCCGGCATCGCGCACGGCCTGCCGGAAATCCAAACCGGCTTTCACCGTGAGGGGAATTCGACCGAAAAAGTCGCGACTCATCCTGGCATACGCGCTGCGCCTGGTGTCATCGGTCCAGTCGCTGCCCGTGGTCGCGCCGGTGACCGCATAGTTGTTGAGCGAGAACGGATCGACCGGCGCGCCAGTCGTGCCGTCCGTTACGGTGATGGCGCCCGGCCGGAGATAGAAGATATCGTCGAATGAAACGGTCAACCCGGTGCGTTGCGTGGTGGTCGATCCAAACAGACCTTCGCGGGGCTCGTTCCTCCAGTGATGCGCCCGCGCCAGCGCCGCCCCGGCCTCCGCCTTCCAGACCGCGCCATCATGGCGCCACAGCAGCGAAGGCATGTAGGTCCAGTCCCACCGGCTATTGTTGGAGGTGGACAACACGGTGTTCCCGGCCGCCACCGCCCCGCGCGTCATGGTGGTCGTGAACTGGCCGGGCAGGACCCGGTTGACGTTAAAGGCGAGGCCATTGTGGTGCACGACCACCTCCAAGTCGGAGTATTGGAACGCGAACGCGAGGCGGTCGCGAGGACTCAGCTTCAGGTCCACGGTGGCGCCGAGTGCGCTGCGCGTGTGCTGGTTGGCGCCGGTGCGCACGGAGTAGGAGGAAAGGTAAGGTTGATCGAACGGTGTATTCGGGAAGGCCACACCGTTGGTGGCCGCGCTTGTGCCGCGCCACGTCGTCAGGCTTAGGGGTGCGCTGGTGGACTGCCGCGAGCGGCTGCCCGAGAGCGTAAATCCGGAGCGCTTGTTCACGGGCGCGACGTAGGAAAATTCGAAGCCCGGGTGGACTTTGCGGGTCGGCTCGAGCGGCCCGGGGCTCTTGTGCAGAAACATGGCGTTGTCCCGCATGAGGAGGAACACGCTGCTCTTAAAAAGCGGCCGGGATCGCTCGAAGGAACTGCGCGGAACCAGATTGATCGAACCGGCCAGCGCGCTGCCTTCCGACTCGGGCGTCGGCGAGAACGAAACCTCGATCCGCGACATGTTGTTGATCGCCACCATGTCCATCGCCACGAGACGACCGGTGCCGCCGCCACCACCGGCGCCGACCGCGCTCGCGACGCTGAAGCCATCGATGGTGACCGGCACATAGTCCGCCGGGACACCGTTAACCGAAACTCCCCGCGCATGTCCGCCCGTCACGTCCACGGAAACGCCCGGCATGAACTTCAGGAATTCGGCGACGTTTCCCTCCGGCACATCGCCAAATTCGTCGGTGGAAACGACGTTCTTCATGTTCGGCGCGAAGCGCTGCTCGTTGATCGCGAGTGCGGCGCCACTCATCACGCGGGACGCAGCGATCACGTAGTTGTCCAGCTTGATCGCCCCGCCTTCGACGTCTGCGGCGCGTTTCCCGGCCGAGGGGGAAAGCTGAAAATCACGCTGACTCGTGCCACCGGCGACCACGTCGACGGTTTGCGTCTGCAATCCGGTTCCGGTGAAAAACGCCGACACCTTGGCGGAACCCGCGGGGACCGGTTGCAAGCGGTAACTGCCGTCCGCGTCAGTGGACGTTTCGATCGATGTCCCTTCGACCTTGAGCCTAACACCCTCGAGAATGGCGCCGGTGGCGGGATTGTAGACCCGACCTTCGATGGTTCCAGAGGCCAGACCTTGCCCGTGGGCCGGGTCCGACAAACAAACCAAGACGAGGAGACAGACGTGTGCGATGGAGCGGCCGAGGGGCATCGAAGCGGGGCGAGGTTGGGGATACATAATGGGGGGGAGGGTATTGACGATGGGCAGGGAGGATGTCGGTCGAGCCGACGGAGGTGTCGCCGAGCCGAGCCGGAGGACGAGCCGGGGTCACGTATGGAGTCTTGAGAGACGGCGCAATCTCCGGGGCGTATCCAAGTCATGGCCGCACGGTGAGAGGCTCCTAAGAACCTGCATTTGTTAATCGGTTGGTCGCAACAATGACCCTGTTTCTTTCTGTCACGGCCAGAATCCTATTCTGGGTCGGGGGCTGATAGGGAACTGGATTTAACTCATCGGAAACTGGATTTTCAGGTGGATCGGATCCGGGAGGGGTTTTCTGGACGGATCACGCCCTTCGCGAAAGTGCGCAACGTGAATCTTG
>Ga0209550_10002703_pt1 | contig 17041 bp, 18 predicted proteins | sample LauGreSuBDMM15SN_2_FD_187567 | JGI IMG/M metagenome (GOLD analysis project Ga0209550, IMG submission 187567) | Freshwater lake microbial communities from Lake Michigan, USA - Su13.BD.MM15.SN (SPAdes) (version 5) | ecosystem: Environmental > Aquatic > Freshwater > Lake | place: Lake Michigan...
TAGTTTATTTTTTTAAAAAATAATGATATATTACAGCAATTTATTAACAAAAAAGGTATATCATGTCTTTAGATGCTACTATTTCAACTGGCGCCACTAATAGATTTCCTAAATCTAAAAAACTTAAATCAATAGATGATTATCTAAAAGCCGGTCTTATATGTGAGATATTGAAAGATTATGAAGCTGCTTTGAGTCATTTTTCTATGGCTGCAGAATTACAACCCCAATCTGTTGAAGCTCATGTAGGTAAAGCTGAAATTTTACGTACATTAGAGAGATTTGATGAAGCCGTAATAGCAGCTAATGCAGCTTTAGCTATTAATCCAAATAGTGTTATAGCGAAATATAATTTATATCTTGTAGAAGATCCTGATCAAGTTGCCACATCTACAGGAACAAAGATAGAAGCATTAACAACAGCTACTCCTAACACGGCAGGCGATTATGAAACTATGGGGTATATATATTGGGAGTTGGGGGATCATGTTAATGCAGTGGCAAAATTTAAAGAAGGTGCTGTAAAATTCCCTAAAAATCCATTTATTCATTATAATTTAGGAAGATTATTAGGATCAGATGAAAATTATTTAGATGCAGCAAATTCTTTAACTAAAGCCATTAAAATTGATCCAAAATTTTTCTCTGCATGGAATCGATTAGGTAATGTTTTAGTATTACAAAATAAATATAAAGAAGCCGAAAAAGCTCATAACACGGCTTTTACTCTTGCTCCTGATAATGCAGAAATAGCAGATTCATTTCTTGATATTCTATGTAAGAGAACTAAGTATAAGGAAGCATTAAAATTAGCAAAAAAATTATCAGCATCCTTTCCAGATGATGGATTTTTTCATGATTGGATTGCTTCAATATTATTAAAAATAGGCACAAGAGATGGCGCGGTAACAAAATATGCTGAGGCAGCATTGAAAGAATGCGAAATTGCATTGGACTCTGTGAAAGATGGGGATAAAATAATGGTACTTTGTCATAAAGGTATAGCTTTAAATGCTCTAGGTCGTTATACAGAGGCAATGAAAGATTTAAATGAAGCGTATGAAATTTATCAGTTAAATAAGGATACTGCAGGCTATAATTCATGGCACCATAAATTTTTCAATGATGTCTTCTCAACTGAACGCGCTCCGTTATTAGAAAAAATGACAGATTTAGCACAGATGGAAGAGCTTCAAGCTGTAGAAGCTGTAGCAGTTAAAGCGAAAGAAAAAGATACTGTAGATACTAGATTTAATGAAAAACTTGCCGCCAAAAATAAGGAAGCAAGCGCAGCATCTAAAAGCAAAAAAGCATTGGTTGATAGTGCCGTGGCAAGTTTCGAGTCACATAAAGATTCTCAGCCGGCTGCAGCTGCGCCTGATTTAGCTTCTATGCTTTCTTCTATGCAAACGATGCTACAATCTATAAATTCTATGAGAGCAGAACTTGATGAAATGAGACAACTCAAGGATTTAAGAAATCAAATTGCTACAGATGAAATAGCAGACTCATATTATAGAGGCTTTGTGTCAGGTCTATCTGAGACATTTATAGCCGCTTTTTCTATTAAATCAGGGCAGATACAACTTAAAACTGGTAATGTAGCAGTCACAGCTGCTTCTACTATCGCTGGGCTTGTGCCACTTATAGGACACACTGCAGGGCAGCTTGGTAAAGCAGCTTATCAAGCCTATCAAGCAGCAGAGCTTACAAAAGCTGCAAGAAAATTTTCTGAACTAGCACCAAGCAGTTCAGAGTTTGATGAAATAGTTATGCGGCTTGCTACTAAATTTGTATTAGCTCCCAAAGTAGCTGATCGTATTCATAATAAAGTAGAAGCAACTTCGGTAGCTCAAACTTGGTTTAGTAAATTTGTAGAAAAAGTTGGAGATTGGACAGAAAAAGTTAGTGAAAAAATTCTAGGCCAAAAATATTCTAGTCCAGAGGCGAAAGTAGGCCATCATGATGCTATGTATTTGGTATCACGTATTACATCTGAGGATTTCGTAATAAATTTTGCTACGTTAGATGATGATTTACACAATCAGCTATTAGGTACAGACGGATCACTACTAGAGGGATTAATCGCGTTTTAGGATGGTTATCTAACTTAATTTTAAAGAAAACCTCCTATACGCCAAATTATAGGAGGTATTATTATGCCAGCAAAGCCAGTTAGAGGAAAAACATTTTCTAAATCTGTAAATAAAGCAGATGCTGCTTTATTTAAACAAGGTATAATATATAGGCTTGAAGGGCTTTATGATAAATCATTAGAGTGTTTTGATAGAATAATAGAGAGAAATGCTCTGTCAGTTAAAGCTTTTGTAGAAAAATCTAACACTCTGCGTGTAGTCAAAAATTTTGATGAAGCTACCGCTCTAGCAACACATGCTTTGGAGATGAATTCGCATAATTTGCTTGCACAATATAATTTACTAAGGGCACAAAACCCTTCTACCGAAGGACAAATTGCCAAAGGTTTGATGGAGCCAATTATTACAGCATCACCTAGGACTATAGATGATTATATTGCTCAGTCACGTGCTTGGATGGTGGTTGGATCGCATGATAATGCCGCATCAGTACTAATTCAAGCTACTAAAAAATATCCTTCTAATGTATTTATTCATTATCATTTAGGTGTAATATACCAATCTGGAGGAAAATATGCTGCTGCTGAAAATATTTTTCGCATTACAACAAATATAGACTGCAACATGTTCTTAGCCTGGTATAATTTGGGTGTTGCATTAGCAAAACAAGGAAGTGCAAAATATCTTGAAGCAGAAAATGCTTTCAAACATGCTTTGAGTTGCGCCCCTAATAAAATGAATGCTATATATGGACTAATCCATATATATTATGCTCAAGGTAAGTATGAAGATGCGTTAGAATTCGCACAGAGTGAATCGAGAGACAATCCTAATGATGGTTATTTACATAGTTGGCTTAGCAGCATTTTACTAAAAATGGGAATGCGTGATCAAAATAATGAATATTACAAAGCAGTTTTAACAGAATGTGCTGAAGCTTTAAAACATCTTCCTAATAACATAATTGTACATTGTAATAAAGGGCAGGCTTTATACGCATTAGGCCATAAAAAAGAAGCAAGAGAAGAATTGACTAAAGCGCATGAGCTGTATCTAGCCCATAAAGATGATGCTACTTTAAAAGATGCAGGGCATAATACTTTACTAGATGAATTTTTCTCTACAGAGGATCATATAGCGGTTTTGGGAAAGATCAAGAGCTTAGCAGTGCAGGCTCTTCGGGATGTAGTAATCTCGTCCCATGATGGGAGTGAACATGGTGATTCTGTTGATGGTAGATTTAAGCAAAAAGCTCTGGCAACCAATGCAGTTGCAGCTAATATTCAGGATGTTACCCAAAAGGTTTTGGATGCTGCAATGGATAGTGTTATTTTGCAATCAAATATTGCTGGTGGAAAAGATAGTATTTCCCCTCAAGAAATTCTTACTCATATGCGTACTATGTTCGCTCAGCTAGAAAAGATGAGTAATATTATGGAGGGAATGAGTGAGTTATCACGAGCTAGGGAAGAGATAAGAAAAGATACGGAATTAGAAGAATATTATTATGGAGTTGTGAACACTCTGGCTTCTCATTATATTGCATCTCAAGGAGCTACAAGCGGTATTACCGAAACTAGTTCGCATCATTGGTTTGCAGAAGTAGCCTCTGTATTTGCAGAAGCTATACCAGTATTTGGACCTTTTATTGGAAGAGGTATTACAGGAATATCGAGGCTTGTTATGGACTCTAAGATTAAGAGGAATGCAACAGTATTTAATCAACTTGCAAGCAATGTTGCAGAATTTGATGATTTAATAATGAAAGCTACTGTCAATATATTAATAGCACATCCAGCTCCAGTAAAATCTTATATTAATGATAAAGAGGTAATGCATAGAGCGGTGCAAGTAGTTACAAAACTATCAACAAAATGTAGTGCTGCAATCAAATCTATATATGGCGATACATATAATACAATCCCTAAGCAAGTAGGGCATGCTGATGCTTTATATTTTATCCACAGAATGGAGACTGGAGAATTTGAAATAAGAGGTGATCGAGTATTGAGTGTACAAAGAGAAATATTTCATTTTCTCAATGCTGAAGTAGCAGCAGCTGCAGATCTAAAAGCTTTGGGTGCTGCAATCGAGTTATTACAAGGTCAAGATTCTTGTTAAGCATGAAGATTGGGGCAGTTGAAACTATAAATTTTGTGACAAAATGATTATAGGGTATATTATTAGGACTAAAGCAGCTATGTAATTCAGCTTAAGTTGTTTTAGCATATTACTTCATCCTATATTAATAATATCCTTGAAGTTTAAGTTCGCATTTTATTAACTTCTGAGACAGATTAAAATAATACCCCTGAAAAATCAAGGTTATTATACGAGTTTACTGGTACTATTATTTAAGCTATACCAGATATCTCATTAGTAATTTCAGGGGATAAGTTAGGACTGATACTGTAATTAAACCAAAAAACCATAAGCCTATAAACCATAAATATTGTTTAAGCTTAGGACGATTTTTAATCCAGCCATCTATTTTATCAATACATTTTTTCATGGGTAGTTTTACCTCTAAAAACATAATAGCAATATCCAGTATAAAATAAAATTAAAGGCAGCAAAGGAACTACTCCAACAAGCATTAAAGACAATCCAGGCCCAGATGCAGCCGCTTCTTTGAAAGTATAATGATATGGTATAATCCATGGGTATATGCTAATTGCAAGTCCAATATAACCTAGAGCAAAGATTCCTATTGAAAGAAAGAATGGTTTATACTCACTTTGTGTATTCTGTATATTTTTAAATAGCAATATAAAGCTAATCAATGTTATAAGTGGTATAGGTAACAAATAATATAAGTTAGGGATACTAAACCATCTATTTGCTATACGGTCATCTAGAATTGGCATAGAAATGCTGACTACTGCCATAAAAATCCCTACATAAAATAATGCATATAAAGCGGATTTTCTTGACCATGCCTGAGTTTGATTATCGGTTTTCATTATAAGCCAAGTTGAGCCAAGTAGGGTATATCCAAAAATAACGGCAATACCAGTCATAACACTAAAACCATTAGCCCAGTGAAACATTCCTCCAGCAAAATTTCTTCCATCAACCTCTATTCCTTGTACAAAATCACCAAGAATCATTCCTTGGCAAAAAGCAGCTAAAAGAGAACCAAAATGAAAAGTATAATCCCATAAAAATCTATGGCTTAGGTCACTTTTAAATCTAAATTCAAATGCCACGCCTCTCATAACAAGTCCTAAGAGCATTAAAATTATAGGTATATAAAATGCGGGTAATAATATGGAATAAGCAAGAGGAAAAGCTACAAAAAGTCCTCCACCTCCTAAAACTAGCCATGTTTCATTTCCATCCCAAAATGGAGCAATAGAATTCATCATTTTATCTCTACATTCATCGCTGGGGGCAAAAGGAAATAAAATTCCTACTCCTAAGTCAAATCCATCCAATAAGACATATAAAAATATTGCAGTCCCAATTAAAATCCCCCAAATTAATGGCAAATTCAGAATATCAGAAAAATCAAACATTATTGTTCTCCTTTTGAATTATAGAGGATTCAAGCCCATGAGCATAAAATTGCTCTTTTTCCTCAATAATGTATATACCTTTTGAAATTAATTTAAACATATAGTAAATTCCAGTTCCAAAAACTAATGTATAAATAACTACAAAAGCTATAAGAGAGAATAAAACCTGTGGGCCATATACGCTTGGTGAAACAGATTCTATTGTCTTTATAACTCCATATGCTGTATAAGGCTGGCGGCCAATTTCTGTAACGAACCAGCCTGCAAGAAGTGCAATAAAACCTGAAGGAATCATATAACTCCATATTTTCAATAAGAAACTATTCCATAATTTATTTTGTAAATATAAAAATCCAGTAGAAAATGATAATATTATCATAAATATACCTATACCTACCATTATTCTAAATGACCAAAAAACTATTGCTACAGGTGGTCTATCCTCTTTTTTCCATTCTTTCAGACCTTTTACTTCGCCATTTAAATCATGAGTTAAAATAAGACTTGCAAGCTTCGGTATTAACAGCTCATATTTGTTGGTCTCTAACTTAGGATCTGGAATAGCAAAAAGCCTAAGTCCGGCTCCACTTTCTGTTTCCCATATTCCTTCCATTGCAGCTACTTTTGCCGGTTGATACTCTAATGTATTTAGTCCATGTAAATCACCTATAATAAGCTGGGCTGGCGAAAGTATTACTGTAATCAATAATGCATTTGCAAACATAATTTTAGCATGCTCAGTAAATCTATTACTCAGTAAATATAGCGCAGATACTCCTCCAACTACAAAAGCTGTAGTAAGATAGGCTGCGGTTATCATGTGAATAAAACGGTAAGGAAATGAAGGATTAAAAATAATCTCTAGCCAATTTGATGGATAAAGTAGACCATTATCTCCTATATAAAATCCAGTAGGGGTTTGCATCCAGCTATTGGCTGATAATATCCAAAAAGCTGATATTAAAGTTCCTATTGCTACAATGCAGGTTGCAAAAAAATGCATTCCTCTACTTACTTTATCCCATCCAAATAACATGATTCCTAAAAAAGATGCTTCTAGAAAGAAAGCTGTCAGCACCTCAAAACCTAATAATGGCCCGAGTACATTAGCAACCTTATCAGAAAAAATAGACCAGTTAGTTCCAAATTGATATGACATTACAACACCAGATACTACTCCCATGCCGAAAGCAACAGCAAAAAGCTTAATCCAGAATTTATATATTTCTTTATAAATTGTTTTGTTAGTATATAAATACAAACCTTCTAAGACGGCTAAATAACTAGCAAGACCTATGGTAAAAGCAGGGAAGATAATATGAAAACTTACTGTAAACGCAAATTGGATTCTAGCCAATATTAATGGATCAAATTCTATCATTTCTTATATTTTATTTGTTTTTTTAATTTATTGTTATGTAAAGATAAAATGTTGTAGGTCGGTCACGAGCTAATAGTATAAAGATAAGTAATTTGGAATTTTAGATTATTCATAGTAATAAAGTATTATATATCTATTTTAGTTTCGTATATCATATTAGTAAGATTATTTGCCCAAAACACGCTCATTGTATAGCTATCTTCTACTGATACGATAAGTTAATAATATACTATTTTTTGCTCTGTTGCAAGAAATCCAAACTTATGAGCTGGAGATATTAGAAATTAAAAACTTTTTGATTTTTTAGGGCTATTTAGGATACAAATTCATGTCATGTATCTATTACATGAATAAATGATCCAGAAGTTACCATACAGGTCAAAATACGCCTTATTTGGTAGAGTAGATTTATGGGTTTAATTTTGCACAGCGTAACGGGACGTAAGAAAAGCGCAAAACTAATATATTGACATAAATAAAGTATTGTGATATATTTATATTTCTTTATTAACCAAAGCAGGGGATTTATTGATGAGTTCAGATTCAAGCATAACATTAAGAAGTATATTACGCACAGAGAACCGTAGCTTCGCTACTAATACTCAATATAAAAAACTTATAAAACTTATAAATCACATTGGGGAAGCAAATACACAAGAAATCAGCAAGCTGATTTCAACAGTAGATATTAATGCGCCTATTACTACAACAGAAAAAGGAGCTCAAGAATTATTTAAGATATTACCAGAATCTATAGTCTCTAAATTGGTAAATTCTGAAGGATTGATGCTGCATGTACCTCTGTTTTCGCAATTCGGGCACGATCAAGCATATAAAATACTTGAAGGCGTTACCTTGATACATCTTGCAGCTATCAGAGATGATCAGGCAGTAATGGATTTATTTTACGCACAGACGCAAGTTCTTGGAATATGTTCTATAGGTACAGATGAGGCTGTGCATCATGATCAGAATTTATTAACATTTACTAGCCATGGCGAAGGCCCTGCATCTTTTGCTCAAGAAACTATGTATATTGCTAATAGGATGTGTGCTGGAATTTATAAAGCTGCTCCTCCCGTTAGTTATAATCTAAACTATTTAAATGAGGAGCAAATTGCTGCATTAATGGGTGAGTATGATAACTGCGATGCTCTTGAGTAGACAATTGCGTATTTGTAATCATTTGGCGAAAGCCTTCGGAGTCATTTTTAGCTAAAAGCGGGAATCCAGAAGCCTGCAACATAAAATGTTGCAGAAGTATTATTAATCCTGGATCCCAGCCTTTGCTGGGATGATACCGAAGGAGCCTACGCTGGGATTGTAAAAATTCATAAACTCGCCTCCAGATTATTGTATTATGTTCCTAGGAGGCTTTATATATAATGGATTGCAGGTCGACCTAGCGGTCTCCTCGAAATCACTATATCACATATAGTTAGCAATGCCTAAAACGCATGCCACAATTGCTTGCAATTCTCACATTTTTGAGCTAATCTCTTACCTTAAAAACAACTGAGAGAAATAAAGCGTGTCGGAAGAAAATCTAAATGAATTAATACCTATCAATATTGCTGATGAAATGAAACGTTCTTACTTGGATTATGCAATGAGTGTAATCGTAAGTAGGGCAATTCCTGACGTACGTGACGGACTTAAGCCAGTACATAGACGTATTTTGCATGCCATGCACGAATCTGGATATCATGCAGGCAAGCCACATCGTAAATCCGCAAGGATAGTCGGTGATGTAATCGGTAAATATCACCCACATGGGGAAGGTGCTGTGTATGATTCGTTGGTTAGAATGGGGCAAGATTTTTCATTAAGAGTTCCTTTAATTGATGGACAAGGTAACTTTGGTTCTATGGACGGAGATTCTCCTGCGGCTATGCGTTATACCGAATCTAGGTTAGCAAAGGTAGCACATACTCTTCTAGAAGATATTGACAAGGAAACAGTTCGCTTTCAACCAAATTATGATGGGTCAGAAAATGAGCCCACTGTACTTCCTGCTGCTTTTCCAAATTTATTAGTGAATGGCACAGGCGGAATTGCTGTTGGTATGGCTACAAATATTCCACCTCATAATCTCGGAGAGGTAATAGATGCTTGCTGTGCTTATATAGATAATTTTAATATAGATATAGAAGAACTCTCCTCCATTATTCAAGGCCCCGATTTTCCTACAGGAGCTTCAATACTTGGCAAAGGCGGTATTAGATCAGCTTATACAACTGGTCGTGGTTCTATCATAATAAGAGGGAAAGCCCATATTGAAAATATTGGAAATAATAAGGAACAAATTGTTATTACAGAAGTACCTTATATGGTCAATAAAGCTAAATTAGTAGAGAAAATTGCAGAACTGGTTAGAGAAAAGAGAATAGAGGGAATAACAGATTTACGTGATGAAACTAATAAATCAGGCGTTAGGGTAGTTATAGAAGTTAAAAAGGATGCAATTGGAGAAGTTATATTGAATCAGCTTTATAGCTTTACATCTCTCCAAACTAGTTTTGGAGTTATTATGCTGGCTTTAGATGGCGGAATGCCTAAAGTGATGAATTTGAAAGAAATCATTGCTGCTTTTATAATTTTTAGAGAAGAAGTTGTTACAAAACGTACAATTTATCTTTTAAACAAAGCACGCGATAGAGCCCATGTTTTGCTAGGTCTACGTATTGCAGTTAACAATATTGATGAGATCATCAAAATCATAAGAGCAGCAAAAGATCCAACAGAAGCAAAAGAAAATCTTATGTCTCGAGGATGGGCGGCTGGAGATATACTCAGCTTAATGAGATTAGTAGATGATAAAGCCACTATTGGCGAAGATAACATGTGCTATTTTAGCGATATTCAAGCCAAAGCTATTTTAGAAATGCGTCTGCAACGCTTAACTGCTATGGAAAAAGGGAAAATAGAAGAAGATTTAGCTACGCTAGCTGAAGAAATCAAAGGCTATCTTTCTATTTTAGGTTCACGTGAACATTTGCTTCGTATTGTAAAAGAAGAAATAATCACAATTAAAGATACATTCGCTACACCACGCCTTACAACAATTGAAGAAGGTGAATATGAGCATGATATAGAAGATTTAATACCTAGAGAAGACATGGTAGTTACTGTAACACATAGTGGTTACATCAAGCGCGTACCTTTAGTGACTTACAGAGCACAAAAACGTGGTGGCAAAGGCCGCTCAGGTCTTTCTATGAACGAAGAAGATATCACCACCCAAGTATTTGTAGGAAGTACACATACACCTATGTTATTCTTCTCAAATATTGGTCAAGTATATAGTCTAAAGCTTTATAAATTGCCACTAGGGAATCCTCAAAGCAAGGGTCGTCCCATGGTCAATTTATTACCTTTAGGTCCTAATGAAGTTATTACAAACATTATGCCCCTTCCAGAAAATCAAGAAGAATGGGATAATTTAAATATTATGTTTGCTACTTCTAAAGGCAATATACGTAGAAATGATATGTCTGATTTCAAGCGTATTCAATCAAATGGAAAAATAGCAATTAGGTTAGATGAAAATGATACGCTAGTTGATGTAGAAGTATGTACAGAACTAGATCATATACTGCTTGCAACTAAAAAAGGGAAGGCTATTAGATTCCCAGTAAATGCTGTTAGAGTATTTAAAAGCAGAACTTCTGATGGTGTTCGTGGTGCGCGCCTTGCGAAAGATGATATTGTAATTTCTATGACAGTACTTAAAGGAATAGAATGTAATATGACTGAACGCGAAGCTTATTTATCTATCGCTACAGAAGATAGAATTAGGCTAACTGAAAATTCAGAAGCAAGAGGAACTTATAATATACCAGAAGGATTAAGTGAATCCAAATTCATCAATATGCTAGAAAATGAAGAATTTATTCTATCTATTTCAGAAAATGGCTATGGAAAGCGTACCTCAGCATATGAATATAGAATCACAGATCGTGGAGGAAGTGGCGTTGTTAATATGGCTATTTCAGATAAAATTGGTAATGTAGTAGAATCATTACCAGTTACTAAAAATGACGAACTTATGCTAATTACTAATACTGGTAAATTAATACGCTGCAAGCTTGACTCAGTAAGGACTACTGGCCGCAGCACAGCAGGAGTAATACTTTTTAAAACTGCAGAACATGAGAAAGTAGTATCAGTTGCTTTGATTGCTGATGAAGGCGAGGAAGAGGAAGAAGGAGCAGAAGAAGAGGGGGCGAACGAATAAAAAATGCCACCACTCAAAGTAATTGCTAAAAATAGACAAGCCACGTTCAACTATTTTATAGAAGATAAATTTGAAGCAGGAATAGTACTTAAAGGTAGCGAAGTAAAATCTTTACGTGAAGGAAAAGCAAGTATTGAAGATTCTCATGCAGATTATAGCGATGGTGCTATAACATTACTTAATTGCCATATTCAAGAATATGAAAAAGCCAATAGGCTTAATCATTTTACACGCAGGCCACGTATATTATTATTGCATAAGAAAGAAATTAGAAAAATTATAGGCAAAATCAAGATTAAAGGGTATACCCTCATTGCTTTGTCGATGTATTTTAATGAAAAAAACAAAGTTAAAGTTGAACTTGGAATAGGGAAAGGCAAGAAATTATACGATAAGCGTGAAGATATCAAAAACAAAGACTGGAAAAGAGAGCAGGGTAGAACTTTGAGGGGTGAAAAGTGACAATCACTATTATTACTAAACACAATAATTGTAACAAAAATGACCACAAGACAAAAATTAATAGATAGGTTACATCAAACTTATCCTGAATTATCTCCACAAGATATATATGAGCTAGTACTAAAATGCTTTGATAATATTGGCGAAGAACTTAGCAAAGGCAACAGAATAGAGGTTAGAGGATTTGGAGCATTAGATGTAACAAAGCGCAAAGTTGTGTCTCCTTTTAAACATGCCACAAAAACTATGTATGAACGAAAAGTAGTTCAGTATAAAATGTCCAAAAATATACTAGAAGAAATAAATTAACTATATCTCGGCTTTCGCAAAAAAGTTTAAATCTTGCAACAACTCAGCATATTTCGCTTTAAATATATTATGTTTAGGTATAATAAGAAACCTAGACCCAAGCAAATTAGAACATTCTGGCACAGATACAAAATCTCTCATAGTGTGTTTTAGTCTGCGTCTGATTTTATTGCGCTTTACAGCATTACCAACTTTCCGGTTTATTTTAAGTCCTAAATATATTTTCGAGGTGTCTATAAGTTCTTTTTGCAATATAAGGATAAAATACTTACAGACAATCTTTTTACCTTTCAGATTTATCTGTTCGAATTCTTTTTGATTTTTAAATGAAATTATTCTGGGAGTCGGCATTATGGGGCTGTTATCTTGGATCAGCGGATGCGGATCCATAATTATAAACTGGATCCCAGTCAGTATAAACTGGGATATCACCAAATACTAAGCGCAAAGCCTATGTCTACCTTTAGCGCGACGTCTTCTTAACACTTCTCTGCCGCCTACAGTAGCCATGCGAGCTCTGAACCCATGTCTTTTTTTACGAACTAAATTACTTGGTTGGAATGTACGTTTCATTTTTTATACTAAAATAATTGTTATAACTAGAGGCAGATTATAGCCCAAACCCTTATTATGTCAACTATAAAATTATTTTATTTTTTGGAGCAGCGCACTATATATAGACCCCATAATCTGGTGCAGTCTTCTAGATTCCTACCTTTAGCTCTAAGAATGACACAGTACTGCCTATCGAACATAACATTCTTTCCATAATATAAATTATAAGATCGGAATTTGTTAGCACAGCAGGTTATTTTATTAGAATATCCAGAAGGTGGTGTAAAGGTGTTTTACAATCCCACCCTCCAGGAACAATAGTCACTGATAAAAGGAAGATGCATCTACATTATTTGAGATATGCTATCTGGATCCTGGCTTTTAGCTAAGGATAGCAAATACATTATTAAGCGCAACAATCTACAAAATGATTTGTTGCAGCAGCTAATAATCCAAACGCTCCAGCACCTGCGTCATCATCACTATAAGGAGGATTAGACCCAGGATTACATCCACCTGAGTACCATGACCCTGGCCCTTCTTCTATATCAATTGTCAATGACCCAGCAGCACGTATTTCTACTCCTGCAGCAAAAGTTACCACAGCGCCGCTATCTGTTGTAATTGTTGTATCTTGAACAAAATTTATACTATGACCACCAGGTTGAATAGTTATTCTCATAAGAAGCCTATTGTTATATTAATAATAAATAACATTATATTGAATAAATTTAACAAATTCAAGTGAAAATACTATATATTGAGGCAAAGATGGGTCGTACAGGGTTAACTATGAATATCTTTCTTCTATTCATTAAATTTCCTAGAAAGGGAATCTATCGCATAAAGATCTTGTCTTGGCTTTCACCCTCTCCTCTACAGAAGCATCATCTTTTTGAAGACCATCGAGTACATCAGCAATTAAATCTGCAACTTGCGTAAACTCAGTCTCCTTAAAGCCCCTTGTAGTGGAAGCAGGGGTGCCTAGACGAATTCCAGATGTAATAAATGGTGAAGTCGGGTCAAATGGCACTGTGTTTTTATTACACGTCATACCAGATCTATCTAATGCGTTAGCAGCATCTTTTCCAGTTATATTATTACCTCTTAAATCTATGATAGTCATGTGATTATCCGTACCGCCAGTTAAGGAGTGGTACCCCCTCTCCTCTAATTTAGAAGATAAAGCCTTAGCATTTTTGATAACCTGCTTTATATATGTCGAAAATTCAGGCTTTAACGCCTCTCCAAATGCCACAGCTTTTGCAGCTATAATATGCATTAATGGACCACCTTGAAGCCCAGGAAAAAGAGCGAAATTGACTTTTTTAGCAATCTCTTCATCATTAGTCATGATAATTCCGCCCCTAGGACCACGGAGAGTTTTATGAGTAGTAGATGTTACAACATGAGCCAAATTCATAGGGCTTTCATGTTCCCCCACAGCTACAAGGCCAGCAATATGTGCTATATCTGCCATTAAATAAGCGCCTACTTTATCTGCTATTGCTCTAAATTTTGCAAAATCTAAGCTACGAGGATAAGCTGAATATCCAGCTATAATCATTTTTGGCTTAGTTTGCATCGCAATAGCCTCTAACTCATTATAATCTATTAAGAAACTATCTTTATTAACTGTGTAATGTACAGGTTTAAACCAGCGTCCAGATATATTTGGTGTAGCTCCATGAGTCAAATGCCCACCACTATCTAGCGACATACCAAGTATTGTATCGCCCGGCTGCAAAAGAGCTAGATAAACAGCTTGGTTAGCCTGAGAACCTGAATGAGGTTGTACATTGGCAAAATTGCATTTGAATAGTTTTTTTAAGCGCTCAATAGCCAATTCTTCTGCTATATCTACGAATTCACAACCAGAATAATAACGTTTGCCTGCATAACCTTCTGCATATTTATTGGTCATAATTGAACCCTGCGCTTCTAACACAGCTTGGCTTACAAAATTCTCTGAAGCAATAAGCTCTACCCAATCCTGCTGACGCTTTTTTTCCTTTTCAATAGCATCGAATATAGCTTTATCTTTTATTTGCAACATACTCATTTTCACCTCTATTTTGTGTTATCTTCTATATTGAGCGAGTTGAGAAATGACACAGCAAATTTTAAACCACTAATGTCTATAGAATGCCCTAAATTTGGGACTTCTAATACCTTAACTTTAACATTTATTTTTTCCAACTGCTGTTTTGCATGCAATATACTTTCAAAGGGTAAAACATCATCCTTTTCCCCGTGAACTAAACATACTGGGGTAGATATATTTTTTATCTCTTTAGGAAGAAATAACTTACCGGAAAATCCTATAATTGCTTTATATCCTATATCAGATGAGAGAGATAAATAAAGACTAAGCATAGTGCCTTGCGAAAAGCCTAATAAAATAACATCATTCTCAGTAAGTCCAAGAGATTCAGCTTTGTTTTTGATTATTTCTCTAACTTTTTCTGCTTTAATTTCAAGCTGAGTAGCTATAGCATTGTCAGAACGATCGTAGAGACTAAACCATTGATAACCATATACCCCAAGCTCACAAGGCTCGATTCCATCAGGAGAATAAAATTCTGTATCTGGTAATGTTGGTTCAAAAAAAGGAACAAGAGTTGCTAAATCATCTCCGTTAGATCCGTAGCCATGTAACATTACCATAAGATTTTTGACCATTTATTTCTCTCCATATTTTTAGCGTCATTTTAGTGAAGTGATTGTTAACAAAGCAAAAGCATCCATTCACAAGCAGATTGCTTCAACACAATAGCAAGGAAAGGCGTCTATAGATTTCTAACTATTGCTTAAGCTTAGACTCAAGACCCTTTTGCCTGAGCGCCATCATTATAATAATCACAATATTTATTCACGATACATTCATCACACAAAGGTTTGCGAGCTTTACACACATATCTTCCATGTAACACCAACCAATGATGCGCATTATATAACCATTTTTCTGGAATATTTGCAACTAACTCTTTTTCCATTTTGTCAGGATTCGTAGCTTTAGCTATTCCTAGTCTTGTAGAAACTCTAAACACATGCGTATCAACTGGCATTACAGCCTTACCAAAAGCCGCTCCCATTACTACATTAGCAGTTTTTCTACCAACTCCAGGAAGCCTGATTAACTCTTCTATATTATCAGGTATATTACTATTATAGCACTTTATAAGTATTTCAGATAAAGAAATGATATTCTTTGATTTTGTTGGATAATAATTTATAGTCTTTACATATTGCTTTAGCCCTTCAACACCTAGTTTTAAAATTTTTTCAGGTGTATCATATTCTGCAAAAAGTTCCTTAGTGGCTAAATTAACACTTTTATCAGTAGCTTGAGCAGAAAGCAATACTGCTAAGAGTAAAGTATAATTATTATTATACACAAGCTCCGTCTCTGGAGCTGAATTATTTACAGCAAAAACAGTGAATATATTCTCGATTTTTTCTTGTTTGGTCATAAATACTATAATGAATGTTTTTGGAATACTAACACACACATAATATGAGCTCAAGGGGCTAATAATTTTAGTTCTTCTTTAATAGATGTTTCGTAACAATTTTATTGACTTTTCATAAGGTTTCATACTATTATCCTCGTTGGAATAGAGATGGATATTATGGCTAAAGAGGAATTAATAGAATTTAAAGGTTTTGTGATGGAATTATTACCCAATGCAACATTTAGGGTAAAATTAGAAAACGGGCATATAATATTAGCACACACCTCAGGCCGCATGCGTAAAAACCGAATACGCATTCTCGTAGGGGATACTGTTACTGTAGAAATGACACCCTATGACCTTACTAAAGGTCGTGTAATTCACAGAGAAAAATAGCCAATATATTATTCACTTCATCGCTTATGACAAATATACCATTAATTTTAGCGTCCAGCTCTCCTCGTAGATTGGAATTATTATCTAAAATCAATGTAACCCCAAATCAAATTATTTCTCCAGATATAGACGAAACAGAGCTCAAAGCAGAACTCCCCAGACAAGTTGTGTTAAGGTTGGCAAATGCAAAAGCTGAAAAAGTTGCTCTCAAAATGGATGCAGCTTACATATTATCAGCCGATACTATAACCGCATTAGGTCGTAGAATATTACCAAAAGCTTTGGATGACGAGTCCGTTACTGCTTGTCTTAAATTATTATCAGGCAGAAGCCACAATGTATATACAGGTGTTACTATTATCAAAAAAAATAGCGATGAAGTAATAACAAGACATAGAATAGTACAAACGAGAATTAAATTTAAACGATTAACAGACAAAGAAATAAATTTATACGTAGAGTCAAAAGAAGGCATAGGAAAAGCTGGGGGGTGCTCTATACAAGGATTCATAGAATCTTTTGTTCCATGTATTAATGGGTCATATTCTAATATTTTAGGTCTTCCTTTATTTGAAACTCGTAATATGCTAATATCTCTTGGGTTTTTTAATAATCATTGAACAGGTATATAA
>Ga0209550_10002705_pt1 | contig 17038 bp, 13 predicted proteins | sample LauGreSuBDMM15SN_2_FD_187567 | JGI IMG/M metagenome (GOLD analysis project Ga0209550, IMG submission 187567) | Freshwater lake microbial communities from Lake Michigan, USA - Su13.BD.MM15.SN (SPAdes) (version 5) | ecosystem: Environmental > Aquatic > Freshwater > Lake | place: Lake Michigan...
TTTTATTATAAATTATTAATTTATTTGGTGCAACCAGTCCCATAACATTTATTTTGGTAGTAGTAATTATCTATCGCAATTGGTTTTCCATTCGCGTCGGTTTTATAGGTGGGCCCACTAGCATCGCCAGCAGAACATTTATTACCATTTACAAAAACGCAACAGTTACTCGTTTTACAATTTTTTGAAGTTAAACGCTCGCACGCACCTTCCAATTCACTCGTTTTCCCTTCAAATTTTTTGCAAAAACTAATGGCCATGTCTGATAAATTACTGTCTAAACCCTCAATATTTTTATTATTTTTATTATTTCTATTTGAAAAATTATATATAAAAATAATTGATACTACAATTATTAATGGTATATATGATTTAATATATTTTGTGAAAAATGCCTTCATAAAATATATCAATATTATTTAATTATTTAAATTATTTGTCTTCTGGTTTTTATTATTTCTTATTGGTTCTTGATTTATTTTTATTCTTCTTTTTGCGAGTAATTTTACGCTTTCTTGTTCTTCCACCACCCATGCTTGCGGGTGCTTCAACTACTGGGGTTATTTTAACACACACATTTGGAGCAGTTGCGCTTGTAAATGGGTCTTCAAGCTTTCCTTGCATTGGTAAGGGGCCAGTAATATTAAATTCTACAGCAGATTCCATCAATTTATTAAATGCTTCTTGAGTCATTCTAATATCTTCTTGAACGTCTTTTGGTGTGTTTATTCCAGCACTGCCAAACATTCCACCTCCTAGAGATTGTTCAACAACTGGTTTTAATCGTGCAGTATTTACATCAAAGAAAACTACACTGTATTGTTTTTTTACACAATCATATATAATTAAACGGCATTCTGTGCTTTTAGTTGCAGTTCGCTGTATTTCTCCCGAGGTTACAGTTGATTTTAAAAATTTTGCAATATCTACTGCACTTCTATACAAAATATTCAAATAAATTGTATGTTTTAATGGATTTGGTAAATATGTGCGACCCTTTTTGTTAGAGCAGTCCAAGTCTTTATCATAATATACTCCCGGTTTTCCAGTAGTAATTTTATACAATCCATTGCAGTCTTCTGATACTAATTCTCTCAAGTTTTTTTTAACAGACGCGCTGTCCGAACAAGGATGTGCAAAATATGATGTTTTAAAAGGCATGGATGGCACAGGATCACCTCTAGTAGTAATTCTTAAAAATGTGATATCTTTTTTTTCAACGTAATTGCAAAATAATTCACTAATATCATTATTGACGCATCTAGGCGAACCCAAACTTATGCAACATATTTTACTCGTTAATGCGTTATATGGAGATGCATTATATGGAGCAGTTGTTCTAATATTCATCCAAACATATGCAAAAATTGTAGAAAGTGCTCCGCCAAGTGAATGGCCAGTTGTAAAAACTTTAATAGAATCGGGTGTTGTTGCATCCAAATGGTTAATAGCCAAATAGCGACATGCTTCAATAATTGCATGAATAGAATCCGTTAATAATTTAAAAATGCCATACAAATAGGATTCTCTCTTTCCTCCAGAATTTCCAACATAAAGTGGCACGAGAGAAGTTGGTTTCGTATAAGCACCAGCAGTTTTGCCGCTATACGTCCCTCTAAACACAACCCACATGCATGTAGGCATTCTTTTATCAGCGAGAACATATATTTCCCCATAATTTGACGTTGCAATAGAAATATACTTGACATTTCCATATGCACTTCGTTGTTTGTCTTCTTCTGGAGTTAATTCATATGTTTCACTAACTTCTCCGTTTATCATATTAATTTTTTTAGCCATGTCATCAAACGCGATGAATTTTTTACCTCCAAATGTAAAAAGTGGGAGGTTTAAAGGATTATTGGTTAAATCAAATACTGTTTCGTCATCTAATATTTCAGGAATATCAGTTATTGAATTTATTGCAGATAAAATTGGTAATGGAATAATCGGCCCCATAATTTTATTGTATTGTTCTAAAAAATTCTTATCACTAAAATAAGCAAATCTTGATAACACTGCTGAAAAAAAAGAAATAAAATGGACGTTGCCATAATTTTTTGCACCGCTATCTAGATTCTTTATTGTTTTTGAAAAAAAAGGCATTATATTATATATATTTATACATATATATTTTTTATTACAGTGCCCTTATTTGTTTTTACCTTTTTATGCATTGTTTTTCCCTTGTGAATTTTATCATGACACTTTTCACACAACGACATCAAATTTGCTAAATGATTTTTATGAAACGATTCGCCTCCTCCACCGTCTCCTAATTTTTGCGTTATGTGTCCATTCTCATTTGCTATATTTTGATGTTGCAAATGATGAACCTCCTTACCTGGTTCCAAACCACACAACTCACACAATCCAACAACTTTTTTACTATTGAAATGAGATGTTTTGAGAGAAAGAATACTCGCCGAAACAGGATGATATTTCATTCGGATATTGTGAGCTGCTTCAATAAAATCGGCGGGCAAATTTAATGACTTGCATACTTCAAGGCCATACATGTTATCGCCAGGACCATCTTTTATTTTTCTATCATATACTAGTAAATCTTTTGATCTGTCATATATAACGGCCATGTGTTTTAATACAACTGTTTCTAGCTCACATATTTCTTCATAATTAATTATTTCATGAAGATGTGTGGCGAATATAAAACTACTCTTTTTTGCGTGTAGTTGTTGAATGCCCGCAACAAAAATACTAGTAGCCGATATGCTTTCAGTGCCAGAACACAATTCATCTCCTAGAACTAAACTATGTTCATTCGTTAGACGCAAAATTGTTCGCAATTCATACATTTCAACTGCAAATGACGACAAATTTCTAAACATATTATCGTTCCCCAAAATTCTTGTAAAAATATATTGATATGGATTAAATTGAAATGATGAACAAGGAACATATAAACCAGCTTGTGCCATTACAACTGCGATTCCAAGAGCTCTTATTAGACTTGTTTTTCCAACCGCATTCGTTCCATATAATAAAACGCCATCTACAACATTGTTACCCAAGTCAATATCATTTGTAACATATAACTCGTTTTGTTGCAAATGCTCTATTAAACAGTGTCGCAAGTCCTTCGCATTTACATATGATTTATCTGAACTAACAATCTCGGGTTTGCAATAATTAAATGTTCTTGCAATATTGGCCTTGGTAAAAATCAAATCCACATTCGTTATAAATTCAACAATATCATGAATATATGATTGATATGCATCCATTTTATCCAATATTTTATTAAATACGCACGTAATTAAATCCTTCATTTGTATTTTAACGCATGACATTGATTTGCACAACTCTGTAATATCTGCATTTATAATAGAATCATTTGCAGCCGTTTGTGGCGCTAAAAATAGATTATCAAATAGTTTTAACCGAAATGTTGAACTAATAGTTCCATCTTCACTGGATATATATTTCAGAAGAACCCCTTTTTCAATTTCCTCTTTATTGGTATTTTTATTTACAAGCCCTTTTAAATTATTGCATCTACGTTTTGTGGCTACTAGACTAAAACTATTTTTTTCAGTTTCGTGCAATTTTACATAATCTGTATTTTTTGCAGCCGATTTTATTTTTTTTTCATAATTAACAATATTTTCGTTAAAATAAATGCGAATAGATTCCAATTTACTACTTGATACCAACAATAGTTGTTTTTTTGCGTCCAATTCAGAATCTACACCATTCTTAATAAAATTTATCTCAAATTGTTGCGTCGTTTCAATATCTTCGCACAAAGACAAAACCAAATTATTTTCTAAAAATTGAATCATTTCATCGCAATACATTGATATTTTTGAACAAACCTCTGGATTCATTCTTTCATTCAAGTAGGCAAGTATTGTTTTATCTTTTACAAGGGTTGCATATATTTCTTTATTGACTTTTAAATTGTTATAAAATTGGTGAAGTGTTTTGGGTGAGATTTTTTTCATGACAAGCTGCCGGCTAATTTTTGCAATATCCTTCATGGACATTAGTTTATTTTTTAATGAACCGTCACTGCTAGGATATGTAGATAAAATGTGAGAAGTAATATTGTATTCTTCATTCAAATACGTTGCATTTGTAGTCGGATTTAACAAACAATGAGAGAACTTGCGCTTTCCCATTGGCGTAACACAAAGATTCAACAGTTTTTCAACAGATGAGCATTTTCCATTATATGTTCCGTCGTCTATAATATTTAATTGTTTCAAAGAATGATTTGCGAGTATTAGTCTTTCGGAAGAATTATCAAATATAGGTTCTTTTAACTTATTCACTAAATTTGGATTGTGTTGATAAACAAAATCAAGCAAATAACAGAATGCCTGGGTTGCAATTGTGTTATCATAAAAATTTTGAGAGAAAACATCAAAATCCGATATCTTGAAAAACTTTTCAAGGACGATTTTTTGATAATTTTGTTTTTCGCAGTTAATTGCTCGTTTTGCATTCTCTGTTTGGTGGCAAGTGCTTATCTTGTGAATGGCTTTGCATTGTATATTTCCATAATTAATCACATCATCCATTTCTTTATCACTAATGTTTCCAATAAGGATAGCTTCGCTTGGAATATAAATAGAATTAAATCGGTCTAATTCATCAAATGTTGTAGGGTTTAACAAATACAATTCATTAAATTCAAAAATGGTGGTTTTACCAGTGTAAATATCAATATTTGCAATACCTACGTGGATTTGTTTGTCTTTAGTTCTCATGTTATTTGCAACGTGAATCCAAATGCATGTTATGTTGTTTGTTATCCTTGTAGTTGATTCAAGGGAGAAATAAGTTCCGGGAGAATAAATGCCGGCAAGACTGCGAGTAGTATTTTTTGCCTGTTCGTCTTGAGTAAATACTATTATCGTATAACCCGCTTCTTGCAACTTTTTAAGATATTTATCAATCATGTAATGGGAGAAACCCGCCATAATAACATTCTCTTTTCCCACGCAAATCTTTTTATCTGCAATATTAAGATCACAAATTTGCGAAAAATTTGAAATTTGACTTCCTGTAATATTACCATCCGTTTTATTTTGAAGACCATAAACTTCAAAAAATGCCCCCACTTGCATTAATACAATGGTATTCTGACCGTATTCTTCTATATATTGTTTCGTCTTTTCAAAGTAATCTTTAATTAAAGCCATTTTTTAATTGCAACTATTATAATACTGCCACTATCTTTAATCCAATTAGTAATAATATAAATACCCATGTGGGATTAATATTATTTGTTGTTGTTGTTGTTATCTGTGACATTTAAAACCAAAAATTGTTCATCTGGCAATCCTAAACCAAGCGAAAGTGATTTTGCTTTTAAATATCTATACCAACTTGCACTAAGTATATGCAAATCATAATATAATTTTTTAATGATGTATAGCATAACAGCTACATAAAATGGGACTACTGTCTTTTTCAAATGTGATTCTAAAACGAATTTTTTATATTTATTATCGTAAATAGAAAATTCTGCCGAAAAATTTGATTCTGTATTTTTATACATTATTTTATATCCATATACCATTTTACCTGTGGTGGAGATTCTCCACACAATTTTTTTAAACGACTTTTTTTTAACTTGTAAAAAATGTTGCATCTTGGCAACAGTGCTATCCACATTATCTGTAAATACATCAACGTCTATATCGCTTGAACCGGGAAAATAGTCGTTTCTTTGAATGCTGCCATAAAATAACAGCTTTGTATCTAAATATTTGCTTAATTTATTAAAAAAAGAACTTATATTATCTGGTAGTTTATTTTTTGTTGTTTCCATTTTTACTTGCTTAAATTAAGTATAGATAATTATTAATTTCTAGTATCATTTAAAAAATTATGCAATAATGTTTCCTTGTTTTTGTTAATAATATCTCCGGTAAGCATTGCGGATTCATATGTTTTGCGCAACACATCATTTGGTGCATTGCTACCAACCTTTATTAAACCGTGCATCTTCAAGTAATTTTTAACGTCATTTATAGATGCTCGTTTTAATTCTTTTTGAGCATTTACAACATTTTTTCGTGTGTGATTATCTTTTAATAATATTGAAACTGTATTATAAATTTTTGATTTTCCTAGTGTGTATTTTTTACGAATTGTTTTTTTTATAAATTTTTTCTCAGGTGGTCCGGCATAGTCATCTAATTTTTCCTTTAAATTACTAGATATTGCAATGTCCGTATTTAAAATAGACGTATTAACTGGTGGTAGTTTTATTGATTCTTCTGCAGTCTGTTGAAACATTTTTAATTTTTCTTCTTCTTGTTGTTTTCTCATTTTCATTTTTAATAATTCTAATTTTCTCTCCCTTTCAGAAACAACGCTTTCTGTTTCTGGGAATGAAATGTTCAAATGTGGCTGCATTTGTATCGGTTGTTGCATTTGTATCGGTTGTTGCATTTGTATCGGTTGTTGCATTTGTATCGGTTGTTGAATTTGTATCGGTTGTTGAATTTGTATCTGTGATTGCATTTGCATTTGTGGCGCTGATTGAATTATTGGTGTATCCAATTGAATCTGGTCATAATTTTTTCTCGTTGCATTCCACGTTCTATATGTAGGTTTAACGCCTCCTTTTAAACACCCATATGGCACTGGATTGTCATTAGAATAACTGTTGTTAATCTTAATGCTTGACAGAGAAGGTTCAATTAATACTGGCGTAAATGTTTCTTTTAACTCATCCGGTAATTCTAAATTTACATCAGGCATATTTAGGCTTGGTTGATAGGATGAAGCTGAAAAAGAAGTCATCGTCTGCGTGCCTGGTGTGCTATAATTTTTAACAGTTTTATTAGCAAGTATATTTCTTTTCTTTTCCTTTTCGCTGTCATCTTTGTGTTTTTTTGATAAACTAGACAAGTAATTGAAAGAATCGTATAATTCGTTGGTAAAATTTGCCCCATCTGCAGATTGTCTTTGAGATGAATTACTTATTTCACTAGAACCACCCTTCTCTTTCATTTTGTGTTCTTTAATTCTATTTATCAAATGTTTTTTTAATGAATTTGGTTTAATAACCAGAGGGATATTAGGTCTCGTTTTTCTCTCTCTATTTTTTCTTGTTTTATCGCCAATATTAAACAATTCTGGATTAATGTGAATAGTTTTTTTAAGCGTAGCCATTGTGTATTATTATACAAACAAAAAACATTTTTGAAATTAAAACACACTAAAACATCTAAACATACATGGTTGTTAATAAATATTTCATATGTTCTTTATCCTTTCTTTTTTTTACCTCATCATTTCTTAAATATAACTCAAAGCCGTTTTCTAAATCTTTTATAGTTATTTTCATTTTGTCTTCTATAGGTTTGCAAAAAACACGACGTCCATGAACTATTTTTGTTTTTGCAAGCAGAGTTTCAATGTCTCTCCCAAAAAATTTAAAATAATCCAAGTTTTTCTCAAACCAAATCTTGGTTATCTTTGATTCTGAATCAGAATCAATGCTCCATTTACACTCATTAACCTTTTTCAAAAAGATATTATACAGTTCTTCTCCTTTATATTCATCTGTCTTAAATCTCCAAGTGAATCGCGAATCTAACCCTTGATTATAGTTAAAAAAACATTCTTTTAATTCACTTTCATAACCAGCAATAATAACCATTAATTCGTCTTTGTGGTTGCTTAACGCCTCGCACAATGTATCTATGCATTCTTTTGAAAAACTATCCTTCTTTTCACTGTTACCAAGCGCATACGCTTCATCAATGAATAGAACTCCACCTAAACATTCATTAATAACATCGCGAGTTTTTATCGCAGTTTGACCCAAATATCCAGCAATTAAATCACTACGCGTTACCTTTTTGAAGGTCCCCTTTTTCAGAATGCCCAATTTACTAAAAATTTGTCCAATAATTTTCGCCATTTCAGTTTTACCAGTGCCTGGAGGACCATAAATAACAGTATGCATAAAATCTCCACTCTTATGAAGGTCTTGTATAAAATATAATATTTGATCAACCACATTTTCTTTTAGATCTTTCATTCCAATCATATTATTCAAATCCAATAATGAAGAATGAATTTTGTGAAGACTCTCCATATTAATATTATATTCTTTTGTTTCATCCAAAGGATGATCCGCAATTAATTTAATTAGTCCGTCCAAATTTTTAATTTCAACATCTATATTTACTTTTGTTTTTGGCAATATTATTTTTACAGGGGTGCTTGGCTTTTTATCTTGCGACTCGCGTTTTTTATTTGCTGGTGGGTGTATTGCCTTTTTACAACAACCGTGATTTTCTACACGCACATCTTTTCGCAATAAATTTGCCTGTTCTTTTATTAAATCGGACAAGCATGCAGAATAGCTAATAGATGCAGAATAAACGCCCGGAGTAATTGGTGGTACAGGAACACTAATAATTTTGGCATCTTTTTTATTTGATTTATTTTTATAACCTTTTTTCCGATTGGACGGGTATGTAAAACTGCTTATGAATATATTTGGATCAGTATAATGCGCGTTATCATCACCCAAAATATTATCTTTGTTAAAATGTGAATGTGTAAATTGATTTTCTATTTTTGTTACTAATGCATCTATTTCTTCTTTTGTGAATTCCTTTTTTTTAATGGGTGTCAGCAAGTTCGTTTCATTAACATCCATTGCATTTATAAACTCTTTATAATCTTGGCGAACGCGCGTTTTCATAGTTTAACTATTATTATTATTCAATATTATGTTTATATTCTTTACACAAATTACAATAAAAGTATTTTATATGCAGCAATTAATACCGTAACCAGAATCAAACAATTTTATCTTGCAATTATTGTATTCATATTGAAACAATTTAAAAATAAATTGAAATAATAAATAACCCGGAAATGAGTTCAACCACAAATACCATGTCATTAGATAGCGAATCAAAAGTAACAAGAGAAGTAAAAGTAGAAGGAGACAATGAAAAAGAAAAATTCAACGCAGAAAATGATAAATATATTGAAACACCGTGGAGTATTATTGAATCTTATTTTAAAGGTCAGCACCTGCAAAGATTAGTAAGACACCAACTAGAGTCGTATAATAATTTTGTGGGCTATCAAATTACTAAAACAATAGAAATGTTCAATCCAGTTCATATTGCTTCCGAGCAAGATTTGGATGTAAAATCTGGAAAACATGCATTAGAAATTTTCATTACGTTTGAAAACTTTCACATATATCGTCCTCAAATCCAAGAAAATAATGGCGCAACAAAGCTTATGTTTCCTCAGGAAGCCAGATTGCGAAATTTCACATATGCGTCTGCAATGACTGTGGATATTAATATCAAGTTTGTTGTTAGAAATGGGGAGATGCTTGAAAACGCACAAACATTTTATAAATCTCTTCCACAAATTCACATTGGCAAACTGCCCATCATGTTGAACTCCAATATTTGCGTATTAACTCAATACAAGCACGTGGAGCACGGTAACACAGGCGAGTGCAAATTTGACGCCGGTGGGTATTTTATCATCAATGGTTCAGAAAAGACCGTTCTTGGTCAAGAACGCGCTGCAGAGAACAGGGTATATTGCTATAACATTAGCAAGAATAATACAAAATATACGTGGCAAGCCGAAATCAAATCAGTTCCTGATTATAAGTGCATTTCCCCAAAGCAAATTAATATGATGGTTTCATCTAAAAATAATGGATTTGGATTCCCCATTTTCCTTCAGCTGCCTAGAGTAAAGCAGCCAATTCCATTGTTCATTGTGTTTCGCGCGCTTGGTGTAATTTCTGATAAGGAAATCTGCGAAAGAGTTATTTTGGACATTGAAAGCTCAAAGCACAAGGAGATGATGCAGAGTTTGCAGGCGTCTATTATTGACTCAAACACCCACATGACTCAACAGGAATGCATTAGATATATTACAACCTTTGTTATGTACACGCCGATTAATATGGACAAAGAAACCGGTATTAAAAAGAAGCACGACTTTACACTGGATATTCTCAACAACGATTTGTTCCCGCATTGCAATAATGCGCAACACAAGATATATTTCCTCGGATATATGGCGAACAAATTGCTGCAAGCCAGTTCCAATTGGGTAAAGCAGGATGACCGCGATTCTTACCTGAATAAGCGCGTTGATTTGACCGGCGTATTATTGAATAATCTTTTTAGAAACTATTTCAACAAGCTGGTAAAAGATATGGAGAAGCAAATCATCAAGGAAATCAACACGGGTTCATGGAAATCAACAGATGATTATCAAAATATTATTAATCAGACGAATATATATAAAATTATCAAATCTACCACGATTGAGAATGGAATCAAGCGTGCTCTTTCTACAGGCGATTTTGGCATCAAGCATATTAATAGTAACAAGGTTGGTGTTGCGCAAGTCTTGAATCGTTTGACTTATGTCAGTAGTTTAAGTCACGCCAGAAGAATTTCTACTCCCACGGATAAAAGCGGCAAACTAATTCCTCCGCGCAAGCTGCACAATACGTCATGGGGTTTCTTATGCCCTGCAGAATGTTTTGATCCGGAAACTCAAATTTTAATGTGGGATGGATCTGTTAAACGTGCAGCCGACATAATAGTTGGAGACATTCTTGTTGATGATAATGGAAATCGGACAGAGGTTCGCACTACTTGTTCTGGATTGAAGAACATGTATGACGTTATTCCCGACAAAGACAACTTTATGAAACATCGTGTAACTGACAATCATATTCTAACTCTCAAGATACGCAGTCACAAAATTATTAGAAAATCAAACAGAAAAGATAGAAAATATACTCATATTGTAGAGTTTTTGAATCGCGACGAATTAAAGTTTCAAGAAAAATATTTTAACTCTTTGAAGGACGCCGAAGATTTTGTAAATAGTTTTAATGATGATGATACTTTAGATGTAACTATTGAGAAATATTTAACATTGAATAAAAGAACAAAAGAGAATTTGGTTGTGTTTAAAACGGAAGGTATTAATTGGACGAAAAAAGATGTAGAAATGGATCCATATTTACTCGGAATGTGGTTGGGCGATGGTCTTAGTGATGGGACTGGTTTTGCGTTAAATTACAAGACTGATTTTGAGACTTTGGCTTATTGGGAAAAATGGGCGGAAGAAAATGGTGCATTGATTACAAGAAGCAAAAGATATAAGTTCTCGGTTGTTTCAAAGAAAAATAAGGAAGCGACCTTGGCCGGATTGTGTAACAGAGTAGAGGAAGCCCCTTTAAAGAAATATCTTCGCAAATACAATCTGTTAAATAATAAACATATTCCAAATGAATATCTTACTAATGACAGAGAAACACGATTGCAAGTTTTGGCTGGATTGATAGATACGGATGGTTCTGTTCGCGCCGAAGGACACGAAATTCGTATTTGCCAAGGACCTGTCAATTACAGGATAATTGAAGATGCTTCTACATTGGCAATGTCTCTTGGATTTTCATGTGGAGTTAAAGAAGGAAGAAGTCAATGGACTGATGAAAAAAGTGGAAATAAAAAGTTTAGCACCTATAAAGAACTAACAATTACAGGACATAAAATCTGTGAAATTATCACACTTCTTCCTCGTAAAAAATTAGGGTCTATAGAAAATGAAACACGGATTTTCAGGAGTAAATCTTTCATGTGCAGTAAATTTAATTTGTTAGAAGTTGGCGTAGGCCCTTACGTAGGATGGCAGCTGCACGATAAACGCGGAAGATTTTGCCTGAAAGACGGGGTGGTTGTTCATAATACCCCGGAAGGTGCTTCAGTTGGCATTGTAAAAAATCTGAGTTATATGACTCACATCACCATTCATTCCAACAGCATGCCTATTTACGAGTATGTGACCCCTCACATTATTGATATCCAAACATTGTCTCCAGCTGACATGTATGATAAGACAAAGGTCTTTGTGAATGGAGCATGGATTGGTGTTACAGATAACCCGGTGGAGTTGTATAATATCTTGAAGGACAAAAAGTTTCAAGGCATTATCAATATCTATACTTCTATTATATTTGATTACAAGATGAATGAGATTCGCGTTTGCAACGATAGTGGAAGACTGACACGCCCCGTTTTGCGTGTAAAAGATAAAAATGTTCTCATCACAAAAGATATCATTGACCGTTTGAACAAGAATACTCTTACATGGGATGATCTTTTGACCAATTGCAGGATTGATAATTCTATTATTGAATATATTGATCCAGATGAACAATCGTGGTCAATGATTGCGATGAAGCCGTCAGATTTGGTTGCAAAGGCCGATTCCGATAGCATCAAAATAAATACACATTGCGAAATTCATCCTAGCACAATCTTTGGTGTTCTTGCGTCGTGCATTCCATTCCCAGAGCACAATCAATCGCCCAGAAATACATATCAGTGTGCGCAAGCAAAGCAAGCAATGGGTATGTATGTGACAAATTTTGACAGCCGAATGGATAAGACCGCATATGTGCTAAACACTCCCGCCAGACCATTGGTTGATACGCGCATCATGGATATGATTCATATTAATAAGATCCCATCCGGGTTTAATGCAGTTGTTGCCATCATGACACACACTGGTTATAATCAGGAAGATTCGTTGTTATTCAATAAAGGCTCTATAGACCGCGGGCTATTTCTAGCAACTGTTTATCATACAGAGAAGGATGAAGACAAGCAAAAAATTAATGGTGACGAGGAAATTAGATGCAAACCAGACCCGGCTAAAACCAAGGGAATGAAGTTTGCAAATTATAACAAGGTAAATGGACGCGGGGTTATTCCAGAAAATATGCTGGTGGAAAATCGCGATGTTATTATTTCTAAAATTACTCCCATCAAGGAAAATAGAAACGACCATACAAAAGTAATCAAATACGAAGATCAAAGTCGCGTTTATAGAACTGACGAAGAGACATATATTGATAAAAATTACATTGACCGAAATGGCGATGGATATAATTTTGCAAAGATTCGTTTGCGTGCTGTAAGAAAACCCGTAATTGGCGACAAGTTTTCGTCTAGAAGTGGGCAAAAGGGCACGCTAGGAAATCTTATTCCCGAACAGGATATGCCATTTACTAGAAGCGGTCTTAAACCCGACCTGATTTTGAATCCTCATGCAATCCCATCGCGTATGACGATTGCACAGTTGAAGGAAACGATTCTTGGTAAGACATTGATAGAGCTCGGATTATTTGGAGATGGAACCAGTTTTGGTGAGCTTGACGTGAAAACAATCTGCAAAAAGCTGCAGGAAGTTGGATATGAATCAAATGGAAATGAAATCATGTATGATGCTCTTACTGGCGAACAAATGGAATGCACTGTATTTATGGGACCAGTGTTTTATCAGAGGTTGAAGCACATGGTGGCTGATAAGCAACACAGTCGTTCTATTGGTCCAATGGTTAATCTTACCAGACAGCCGGCTGAAGGCAGATCGCGTGATGGTGGTCTGAGATTTGGCGAGATGGAAAGAGATGCGATGATTTCAAATGGTGCTGCAAGATTCACCAGAGGCCGGCTATATGACGCGTCAGACAAGTATCAAGTGTATGTTTGCAAAAAGTGCGGGCTCATCGCTTCATATAATGACCAGATGCACATTCATCATTGTAGAACTTGTGATAATAGGACAGACTTTGCTTATGTTGAAATTCCTTATGCATGCAAACTGCTATTCCAGGAGCTTATTACAATGAATATTGCCCCTCGCGTAATTACAGATTATTAAACATAAAAAATTAAAAATACAAATAACAAATAACAAATAACAAATAACAAACAAACAAATAAACAAACAAACAAACAAATAAACAAACAAACAAATAAACAAACAAACAAATAAATTATATATTTTATATATATAATATATATGCAGCCTATTTTTAAAGATATTTCTAATTTTAATAATACTTTAGATTATTTACCTATTTTAATAGCGGTTTTATTGGTTGAATCATTCACAATTTTTTTAGCATTTACAATTAATAAAAAATATAGATCCGTTGTCCTAGAGTCCTGGTATAAAACATATAGATTGTCGGCTGTAATTGCAGATGTTATAATTGTAATATTGGGTATAATTATCACCCGATTTTTGTATCCATTCATATTTACAGGCTTTTCTATTTGGAAATTTATTGGAATAGCATTAGCAGTTCAAATTACACACGATTTATTATTTTACCAGTTTTTTTCAGCAGTTCCTATGGGATGGAACATGATGATGGATACATTTAAAAACTACGGAAAAGAAGTTGGCGTCAACGCTATTTTAGGAGATAGTTTAATTATTATATTCTCATGTTTGTTTGCATCCAATTTAGCAAATTATAGTTTAAACATGAACATTATAAATTTACTAGTAACTTTATATTTTATACCATATCTAATTTATCACAGATAAACCTTATATACAATTGCAGTTGTTAATGCGAATAGAATTGATCCCCAGAGGGAGTCAATAATAACAGTTTGCATTTTCCAGTTTTTAAGCAAAGACCATGTGGTAAATTCATAAACTGAATATATTACAAGACCCAATAAAAATGCTTGATATAACGATTTATTATCTTTAATAATAAAATAATACAATCCAAATACTAATGAAATGTAGCATAAAATTGCGGCATAAAGATTCATTTGAATAGCACTACCTTGTATTTGTTTTATTTGTTCATCAAAATAACCCTTCATGGAAATCAAATAAACTGAATCAATTGCAACAAAAACAACAAAGGTGAATAATACTTTTGAGAGATTGAAACTGTTCATTAAGTATATAAACTATACAAATATTATTTTAGCAAAAAACTATTTTATATATTATATTTATATATATAAAATGGCAAGCTCTATTGGTTATACAAATCCTATTAGTGGTTCCGGTGGTTCCAGCATATACATCCCAGGCAAATATCCTTTGGGCGGCGGAATTCCTGGATTTATTCCCCAAGCGCTTATTACAACAAACAATAATAACGAATTTATTGATACTCGTTTTACCCTTAAAAATGCATGGAACACAAATTATGCTAGACTTGTTAATAATCAAAAATCCATTTGCACACCGTTCCGCGCAATTAACAACGCAGGCGATTTATTAAGTCGCAAAAATTATTCATGCGGTGGGCCATGCCAGACATTTCAAAGTCGTCCTGGCATGTTTGGTTTAAAGAACCATTTTGGACATATTCAAAACATGTGTGATGGAACGGGGGTCCCCCCTTCATCGTGCAACATCAAATATGTTTATGATAGTTCTGATTACATTAGATATTCCAAGCAAAAAGCTCTTAATAAAAACTATAATGATGCGTCGTATGGTGGAAATAGATCCAACGCATCTCAGTCCGCTATTAGAGCTATTAGACGCTTTTAAATATATAATATTATAATTATAACACAATATATATAATTATAAATGATAAAAATACAAAAAACTAGAAAAACAAGTAAAACAAGAAAAATGCGTAAAAGAAGCAGAAAAGGTGGCGATACACTGCAAACTTTAGCATCAATTAAAATTAAAAATAATAAGATATTGGCCGATGTAGAGCAAATTGAAGATGGGAACGGAGAATGCAATCTGTCTGAGATTAAAGAATTTGCAACGGATGAGGCAAAACTAATAAATGAACTCATTGAAGAAGAACAACTGCGAGAGAAATCTTCACTTGAACGAGAAAATGAACCAGATGTCCCATTAATGCAACAGGTTATTTCTATAGACGGGTTTAATGGAACTGTTGGAGAACTTATTGGTAAAATGAGAGAAAAGATTGGTCAGTTAAAACAAAATACTGGTAATGCATATAAATCTTATATTGATAAATTGGATGAAGTTACGCAAAAAATATCTAGCGAAACATATGTAAATACTAATAAAATAAAAGAAATATTAAAAGCCGAACAAGTCACGTTTAAGAATAATAAGCTTATGGGAGGGAAAACAAAAAAGAGACGTGGTGGTGGTAGAAAATCCAAGAGGCACACAAAACGACGGTAAATGTTTGAAATTTTCTTTTCCATAGCTATATTATATGACAACGATTGCTTATCATCAGTACACAAATATTCCTTATATGAGCGGTGGATATGCTAGTGCTCCAGTAATTGGACCATTAAGCACAAATAGAACCCCTAATACAAATTATCATAGTCAATTGGGCGTTCTTACAGGCATTCACCCCAACCCTCCTCAGTTTTATCCATCTGATGGTGCGAGCACATTCGCTCAAGCCCGCGCCCAATATAGACGAACAAATACAACACAAAACAATTTTGGAAGAGGAACACAAATGTATTCTTCCATTCCATCTACTAGCCAATATTCAGGAGATCTACAACGAAGATTCAATGTATCGCAATCTACGAAATATGTTGCACCCGCAACTTCATCCATGTATATGGCAGCAAAAAAAAGTGCTGCCGTTGGTCAGAGTTCTTTGAAGCAAGGATTACCTGCAAGCGCACCATTGTCATACAAGTCTTATGATAGAAATGATGTGAAAACTGCGTTGCGTATGGCTAGGTCTGGAGGATGCACTGCACCTGCTAAGAAAGGTTCTATATTTAATTATAGTTTATGTAATGGAAAAGTTTGTGCAATAGGTTCTTTAGTATCACAAACTTATTAAAAAAAATATTAAGTAAATATATAAATATGATGAACAAGTATGTCGTTGAGTTTTTAGGAACATTATTGTTAGTTTTTGTTATTCTAGCTACTGGCAATTATTTGGCAATTGGTGCGGCATTGGCGTTGGCGTGTTTATTAGGCGGAGCCATTTCGGGGGGTTCGTTTAATCCGGCGGTCACATTAGCTTATTTAGCCGCGGGAAAATTAGCTGCAAGTGATGTTATCCCATACATTGTGGTTGAAGTTGCCGGAGCTTTAGCCGCATATCAATTATACATTATGCTTTTAAAAAGATAAATTTTGTATAAATTTTAGGTAATTATATTATAATTTCTTTTGTTATAATATAATGGTAAAAACAAAACGAAATAGACGTGGTGGGCAAAGCACTACAATGAGCACT
>Ga0209550_10002706_pt1 | contig 17037 bp, 14 predicted proteins | sample LauGreSuBDMM15SN_2_FD_187567 | JGI IMG/M metagenome (GOLD analysis project Ga0209550, IMG submission 187567) | Freshwater lake microbial communities from Lake Michigan, USA - Su13.BD.MM15.SN (SPAdes) (version 5) | ecosystem: Environmental > Aquatic > Freshwater > Lake | place: Lake Michigan...
TTTAATCAACGCTGCAAGCTCAACTTTTTCTGCCGGGTTAAAGCCAGCGGCTGGCTCATCGAGAAGAAGTAGACGTGGCTCAGTTCCCATCGCACGTGCGATCTCAAGACGGCGCTGAACGCCATAGGGAAGATTCTTTGCCAAACGATCGGAGTACTCATCGATTCCGATGAACTTAAGGATTTCAATCGCACGTTCACGATTTTCTCTCTCTTCCCGACGGGCGCGGGGAAGACCGAAGAGAGCGCCTACTAGGCCACTCTTCTTATGCGCATCTGTTGCGGTAATAACGTTTTCAAGGGTGGTCATATCGCCCCACAAACGGATATTTTGAAAAGTACGCGCAATCCCGAGCTGCGTAATTTCAAATCGCTTCTGCTTCTTTAATTCAATTCCATCAAATGTAATCGAGCCACTTGTTGCTTGATAGACACCAGTAATAACATTAAAAACAGTTGTCTTACCCGCACCATTGGGGCCGATTAAAGCGAGAATTTCACCCTTCTTAACCTCTAGATTGACTTCACCAAGGGCCGTTACTCCACCAAACTTCATCGTTAGATTTTTAATTGAAAGAAGTGTCTCGGACATTTAGACGTTGACCTCTCTCTTTACTATCGCCTTTTCACGCTTTTTACGTGGCAGCAGCCCATCGGGCCTAAAGTTCATGACAACAACTAGTACTGTGCCAAATACCAGTAGGCGTGCATCAGAAATAAAACGGATTCGATCCGGTAGATAGCCCAGAATCGTCGCACCAACTACGACGCCCCAAATATTGCCAATTCCTCCAAATACGACGCAGGAGAGAATTAAAATGGAGACGTTAAGCGTAAACATCTCAGGGGCGATAAAAAGATTCTTGGAGGCATAAAGAACACCTGCCGCTCCACCGACTGCAGCACCCAAAGTAAAAGACCAAATTTTGTATTTAAGAGTCGGCACACCCATGAGCTCTGCTGCATCCTCATCTTGTCGGATCGCCTCCCACGCTCGTCCTGGGCGGCGAATACTCAAGCGTCGAATCATCCAGATAACCAGCAAAATCATTATTACGACGACCCAGAAAAAAACCTTCTGGTCATCTAACTTAAACTTAAGCGGGCCAATATCTGGAGGCATTGGAATATTTGCGATCCCATTAGGGCCCTTAGTCCAGGAAGAGTTCAGAGCGATCAGCCGAACAATTTCTCCAAAGCCCAGTGTAACAATCGCTAAATAATCACCACGAAGGCGAAGCGTTGGAAGACCAAGTAATACGCCGGCCAACATGGCAAAGCCAATACCAAATGGCATGATCTCCCAAGTGTTTAAACCGGTAAGGGTGCCCATGAGTGCCATTGTGTAGGCACCGATTGCAAAGAAGGCAACGTAGCCTAGATCGAGCATTCCTGATTTTCCGACAACGATATTTAATCCAAGTGCCATTAAAACAAAGACTCCCACTGGATAAACAAGTACTGCATCATATGCAGCGATAGGTGTTGCTAAGAAACTTGCTCCCGCAAAAGGTAGAAGTCCAACTAATATAACGGTGGTAATCGAAATTAAAATTCGTTTCGGGCGATTGGCTTTCTCCCAAACCGATGCACCAAAGTCACGTAAATTCCAGTAGTTACGAATTCTCATATCCTTATGCCCTCGTCTGCTGAACAGCTTCGCCAAATAGACCATTTGGCTTAAAGAGAAGAACTAAAACTAAGACAATAAATACAGTGACGGCCTTCCACTGGGTTCCAAGAACTGCAGATGCATAGACCTCAAGTAGGCCAAGGCTCAGACCCCCATAGAATGCACCCCGAATGTTTCCAATGCCGCCTATCACAGCGGCGGTAAATGCAGCCATACCCATGGTGAAGCCAATATTGAACTTGGTGTACTCAAAGACTGTGATGTAGAAAAATGCGGCAGCACCAGTTGCTAAACCACCAACTAAAAATGTTACTGTGATAATTCTGTTGAGATTGACTCCCATGAGCTTTGCGGCATCTTCATTCTGTGACACAGCGCGAATCGCTTTTCCCATTCGAGATAATTGAATAAATCGCTCGAGAATGAAGAAAATGACGGCCGCTGCAATAATTGTGACTACAGTATCGAGACGGATGTTTGCTCCCCAAACTTCAGCCAGAATAATCTTTTCAAGTACACGTGGAGAGCCCACTGGTCGAGAGTCTGTGAGCAAGCGCATTAGCTCTTGAAGGGCGATAGAGATTCCAATAGCAGAGATTAATGTAGCAAGGCGGTTAGTGCCCTTCATGCGCAGGCGGCGATATGCAACGAATTCAACAAAGACTGCAGTCAATGCCGCGACAAACATCGACATGAGCAGAGAGGAGATTAGAACAAGAGCTAACCTCCATCCCTGTGCGGGTTCGGATGTCTGCGTGTAATGAAAAATATCACGGTTAGTAATGACAGTTCCAAAAGTTCCCCACATAAAAATCTCAGAGTTAGCAAAGTTAATCATCCTAAGAACGCCATAAACCATGGTGTAACCGAGGGATATCAGTACGTAAATAAAACCTAGAGCAATACCGGCCAAAGTAAGAGACCAAAATTGATCAATCAATACTGCAAACATTGCTCTCCTTCACTTTTGCCTTGGGTGAGTATAAAGGTAGAACTTACAGAAGTGGTGGGTGTCTTGGCCTCATTTTACAGAGATGACCAAAACACCCACCAACTTACCAAGCGTAAGTACTAAATACTTACTTGATGATTCCTGTGTTAACTAGAACACCATTCTTTGTGGTGAATCCAGCAAATAGTCCGTAAGAAATGTCGCCATTCATATCGAACTTAATTACGTTGCCACTCACGCTCTTACCCTTGTAGGCCTTAACCCACTTGAGCATTGCTGCGCGAGTTGTCTTTCCAGCCTTGATACCTTCAAGGAGGATATTGGCGGCATCGAATGATTCAACTGAGTAGACACCAGATGAGACACCCATTTGCTTCTTGAAATCAGCTTCGAGCTTTGCACTGATACCAGCTAAGCCACCTACACCAGTAATACGTGAGCCTTCAGCTGCAGCACCTGCAAGCTTTGGGAACTCCTGGTTAAAGACTCCGTCGCCACCAGCAAATATCGCTGTTGAACCTGAGTCACGTAGCTGCTTGATGAAGATTGCGCCAGCTGAGTAGTAGCCAGTGTAGATAACAACAGTGGCACCAGCTGTCTTAATCTTGGCAATTGTTGGGCTGTAGTCAGTTGCTGTATTAGGAACTGAGTCTCCACCAACAAGTGATGCTCCAGCTACCTTCTTCAACCCTGCTTCAACATAGCCACGAAGTGGTACTGCATATGCTGATTGATCATCGACAACAAATACCTTGGCACTTGCAACGCCGGCTGTGGCGTACTTAGCCAAAGCTGGACCCTGCAAGTCATCTTTACCTACGACACGGTGGAAAACTGGTCCGCCGAAGTCAGGTGATGCTGGATCTGTGAGCGATACGCGTGTAGCCGATGGAGAGATCATTACTAATCCGCCAGCCTTGTAGTAAGGAAGTGATGCGATTGTTGCACCTGAGTAAGCAGGTCCTACAACGCCAATAATGCTCTTGTTAGCACCTGTTCCTGGAGCAACTGTTGATGCAACAGCTGGATCTCCCTGATCATCTACAGATACAACCTTGATCTTGATGTTGGGATTCTTCTTCATAAATAGCTTTGCAGCATACTTGACTGCGTTTTGCTCATCGGTTCCAGTTGAGGCTTCTCCACCAGATAGTGGGCCTTGGTAGGCGATCGTATATGTCTTTACAGCCGCACTTGCTGATGAAGCTGAGCCTAAGCCAAATGCAAGGGCTGCAGCTGTAACAACGGCAAGTGAACTCTGAATCTTCTTGTTCATTTAGTGCCTTTCCTGTTCTCTTCGTCCCGGGACAGGGAGGGGCTTAGAATAGTGGCACGTTCTTAGGGTTAACAAGCCGAAAGTATGCGTGAAGTATCTCAATTTCGTTATAAATACAATCTAGTTACTGCACTATTGGCCTTTAGTCGAGCGGGACTGCCTCAGGGCTTATAACAGCCTGGGCCACGGCTTTCATGCTCATTCGGCGATCCATAGCCGCGCGCTGAATCCAGGAAAATGCTTCGGGCTCGGACAAGTTAAGTGCCTTCATCAAAATGCCTTTTGCGCGATCGATTAATTTTCGACTCTCAAGACGCTCATGTAAGTCAGCCACTTCATCGGCAAGTGAGCGCATCTGTAGATGCCTACTCATTGCAATTTCGATAGCGGGAACTAAATCAGTGATAGTAAATGGTTTAACGACATAGGCCATCACTCCCGCATCGCGTGCACGGTCGATGAGCTCCTTTTGTGAAAATGCAGTTAGCATTAAAACTGGAGCTATATTAATTATTTTCTCCGCCGCCGAAATGCCATCCATCACCGGCATCTTCACATCTAGAATTGCAATATCAGGTTTGTGAAGATTGGCTAGATCAATAGCCTCTTGGCCATTGCTAGCCTCGGCAACAACCTCATAGCCGGCACCTTGTAGCATCTCGACCAGATCCATGCGAATGAGCGCCTCATCTTCGGCAACGAGAATACGAATCACTGCAGAGAATCCCTTCGAATTGTAAATGTTTACTACCGTGCCCCGAGTCGGATTCGAACCGACACTATGCAGTGTTTGAGACTGCCCTCTCTACCGTTGGAGTACCGAGGCGCTACTGGTAAATCTTAGCGGTAGGCAGGAGCGGCGCCACCAACGGCATCGCCCACACGGTGAACGCGCATCGCATTAGTCGAGCCAGGTATTCCTGGAGGAGAGCCAGCAACAATCATCACGTTATCTCCGATATCTGCTCGACCAGAGTCGATTAAAACTGTATCGACCAACTTCACCATCTCATCGGTTGCACCAACGATGGGAGTAAGCATCGATTCGACTCCCCATGAAAGAGATAAGCGATTGTATGTTCCGACTTCAGGAGTCATTGCAAGAATTGGAATGGGAGAACGCAGTCGTGACATGCGGCGTGCTGAGTCACCACTTTGCGTGAATGCAACCAAGTACTTAGCATCAACGATTGCACCGACCTCTGTTGCCGCCTTTGTAATAGCCCCACCCTTAGTGCGAGGAGCGGTTCGAATAGGGCGGATTCGATCGAGACCACCCTCCTCTGTCTTTTGAATTATTCGCGCCATAGTTTGGACAGCTTCAATCGGAAACTCACCAATACTTGTCTCACCCGAAAGCATTAATGCATCTGCCCCATCAATGACGGCATTAGCGCAGTCTGTAGCTTCTGCGCGCGTTGGACGTGAGTTAGAAATCATTGAATCAAGCATCTGTGTAGCAACAATCACCGGCTTTGCCATATCGCGCGCTAGTTCGACGCAGAGTTTTTGTACAAGTGGCACATCTTCTATGGGGAGTTCAACACCTAAATCACCACGAGCAACCATAATGCCATCAAATGCATCAACGATTTCAGCGATATTTTCAACGGCTTGAGGTTTTTCAATCTTGGCAATTACTGGAATGCGGATACCTTCTTCATCCATAATCGCATGAACATCTTTAATATCGGCGGCGTTTCGAACAAATGAGAGTGCGATGAAATCAGCACCTGCCCTAAGTCCCCAACGTAGATCTTCAATATCTTTTTCTGACATGGCAGGAACAGAGACGGCAACCCCTGGAAGGTTTATTCCTTTGTTATTGCTTACAGCCCCTGGCTCGATCACCTTAGTAATTACATCGTTGCCCTTAACTTCTAGAACCTGCACTGTCACTTTTCCATCATCGATCAATATGAGATCTCCGGCCTTGCAATCTCCTGGTAGTCCTTTGTACGTGGTACCAACACGATCTTTTGTTCCGTCAACTTCATCGGTAGTAATAGTAAAGATATCTCCGCGCGCTAATTCGTGTGGGCCGTTAATAAATCTAGCCAGACGTATCTTTGGCCCTTGTAAGTCCACAAGGATTGCAACGGGACGCCCTGCCTCTTTTGCCGCTGCACGTACTTGATCGAACCGTACTTGGTGCTCTTCATATGAGCCGTGAGAGAGGTTCAATCGAGCCATGTTCATTCCCGCCTCGATGAGCGCCTTCACTTTCTGCGCAGATTCAACGGCAGGGCCCATTGTGCAGACTATTTTTGCTCTACGCATACGACGACCTTAAACCATCAACTGACGACTAGTGGGCTCGATTGGATTTGGAAGTTGCGTATCACCGGTGAGATATCTATCCACTGCCGATGCTGTACTTCGTCCCTCTGCGATCGCCCAAACAATAAGTGACTGACCACGACCGGCATCACCTGCAACGAATACACCATCATCATTTGCTGCAAAGTTGGCATCACGGACAATGTTGCCACGATCATCGATTGCAACCTCTAACTGAGTTAATAGTGGGGATTGCTCAGGGCCTGTAAAGCCCATAGCCAGAAATACAAAATCTGCAGGAATCTCTTTGGTACTTCCTGTTACGGCTTCAAATTTTCCATTAATGAACTCAGTTTCAACAATTTTGATTGCTCGTAAGTTTCCAGCGCCATCACCTAGAAACTCCTCAGTGCTCACTGAAAACATTCGATTATCTCTCTCTTCATGGGCACTAGATACGCGATAGATCATCGGGTATGTCGGCCATGGTTGTGATTCTGGACGCTCATCACTTGGCCTTGGCATGATCTCTAACTGAGTAACACTTGCCGCGCCTTGACGTATCGCTGTTCCTAAACAGTCAGCACCAGTGTCTCCACCACCTAAAATCACAACGTGCTTGCCTGCAACATTAATCAATGGTGTCTCTACCTCACCTAGGGCCTGTGCATTACCCCACGGTAAATACTCCATAGCTTGGTAGACACCGAGAAGATCGCGCCCTGAGATATTTAGATCGCGCCAATTTGTAGCCCCCACTGCTAAGACGATTGCATCGTATTTTTTTCGAAGGGCAGATCCTGTGAGCTCTCCCCCGACATCTACACCAGGTCGAAAACGTGTTCCCTCTTTCTCCATCTGTTCTAACCTGCGATCGAGAATATGCTTCTCCATTTTAAATTCAGGAATTCCATAACGCAGTAAGCCACCGATTTTTGGAGCACGTTCGTATACCGCCACAGTATGGCCAGCACGCGTTAACTGTTGGGCTGCAGCTAATCCGGCAGGTCCTGAGCCGATAACTGCAACAGTCTTTCCAGTAAGGCGATCGGGTATGAGTGGCTTTACCTCACCCGTTGCAAAGGCCTCTTCAATGGTGCGAAGTTCAACCTGCTTAATTGTTACTGCATCCCGATTAATGCCAATTACACATGCAGTCTCACATGGTGCAGGACAGAGGCGCCCTGTGAACTCTGGAAAATTATTTGTCGCATGTAATCGATCAATCGCTTCACGCGTATCTCCGCGCCAGATTAAATCATTCCACTCTGGGATGAGATTGCCGAGTGGGCATCCCTCGTGACAGAAGGGAATTCCACAGTCCATACAACGACCGGCCTGCTTTTGCAGATGTTCAAAACTCTGTGGTTCGTATACCTCGCGCCAATCTAGTATGCGAACATCAACTGGGCGACGTGTTGGAACTTCACGCGCAGTTGTAATAAATCCCTTTGGATCAGCCAAGAGCTGCTACCTCCATGACAAGTGCGTCAACTGGTAGTCCTTCGCGAGTTGCGCGCGCCATTGCCTCAAGTACTCGTGCATAATCACGTGGCATGACAAGGGAGATACGATTTATGGCGATATCCCAATCTGCCAAGAGCGCTTTAGCAATGAGTGAGTCAGTGCTATCTGCAAACTCTGTGATGATCGACTTGAGAATTTCGCGTTGATCAACCGGTACCGCAATGACATCTACCATGTCGGTATTGACGTTTATCGGATCTAAATCTAAAACAAAAGCCCGCCCGCCTGACATTCCTGCGGCAAAGTTGCGACCAATATTTCCGAGAACCACAACCGTTCCGCCAGTCATGTATTCGCAGCCATGATCGCCAATGCCTTCGACAATTGCAGTTGCCCCAGAGTTGCGGACACAGAAGCGCTCTCCCACTACTCCGCGAATCAAAATATGACCAGAAGTTGCACCATAACCGATGACATTTCCGGCAATAACATTTTCATGTGAGTTGAATGTCGATGAAATATCTGGCCGCACGATTACGCGACCTCCAGAAATACCCTTACCAACATAATCATTTGAATCACCATACAAACGAATCGTTAAGCCTGCAGGTATAAATGCACCGAGTGATTGGCCCGCAGATCCCCGCAAGGTAATATCGATGGTTCCATCGGGCAGTCCTGCACCGCCGTAGGTTCGAGTAATTTCTGCGCCCAACATTGTTCCAACGGTTCGGTTAACATTTCGTACCGGTAGATCGATACGCACTAACTCTTGTTGTGTTAGAGCCGGTTGTGCCAGATCAATCAGGTGATTATCAAGGGCGGCATCAAGTCCGTGATCTTGGCTGGCAGTATTGTGAAGCGCACTTAAGCTTTCAGGACGAACAAGCAGTGGCGAGAGGTCTAAACCACTGGCCTTCCAGTGTTCGACTGCGCGCCGAGTCTCTAGATACTCCACATGACCTATGGCATCAAGCAGCGTTCTAAAACCTAAGCTGGCCAATATCTCTCGAACTTCCTCGGCGATGTATTCGAAGAATGTTTCAACAAATTCGGGCTTACCTGTAAAGCGCGCACGAAGTTCAGGGTTCTGGGTAGCCACACCGACTGGACATGTATCTAAGTGACAAACGCGCATCATGACACAACCTGAAACAACTAGCGGAGCGGTAGCAAAACCAAACTCTTCTGCGCCAAGCAGGGCGGCAATGATTACATCGCGACCAGTCTTTAACTGTCCATCGGCCTGTACAACGATTCGATCACGTAGATTATTGAGTAGCAAAACCTGCTGAGTCTCAGCTAATCCAAGCTCCCATGGTGCACCGGCATGTTTGAGGGAAGTGAGTGGTGATGCACCTGTGCCACCATCATGACCTGAAATCAAAACAACGTCGGCATGTGCCTTGCTGACTCCAGCTGCAACGGTTCCAACACCGACTTCGGCAACGAGCTTTACATGCACACGGGCATTTTTATTAGCGTTCTTTAAATCATGGATCAACTGCGCCAGATCTTCAATGGAGTAAATATCGTGGTGTGGCGGCGGAGAGATAAGACCAACACCTGGTGTGGAGTAGCGAACCTTTGCAATCCATGGATATACCTTGTTACCAGGAAGCTGTCCGCCCTCGCCAGGCTTTGCCCCCTGCGCGATTTTGATTTGAATATCATCGGCGTTCACTAAGTATTGGCTGGTAACACCAAAACGGCCCGATGCAACTTGCTTAATCGCAGAGCGTTTTGAATCTCCATTCTCCATTACAACAAAGCGCGATGGATCTTCTCCGCCCTCACCAGTATTTGATTTAGCACCAAGGCGATTCATCGCTATCGCTAAAGTTTCATGAGCCTCTTGTGAAATAGAACCATAAGACATTGCGCCGGTAGAAAAACGGGCCATGATCGCACTAGCTGGTTCGACCTCATCGATAGAAATAGCGCTCTGATCTTTAAACTCGAAAAGTCCACGAAGTGTCATTAACCGTGTGCTCTGATCATTGACTCGGTTGGTATAGCGCTTGAAGATGTCATAGCGCTTTGTTCGAGTCGAGTGTTGTAGAGCGAAGACTGTTTCAGGATCAAATAAATGTGGCTCGCCCTCGCGACGCCATTGGTATTCCCCACCAATAGGTAAGCGCTTAGTGCCAGGAACTTCCCCGCCCGGCGGATAAGCGATGTGATGGCGAGCGATAGTCTCCTGAGCAATAACATCTAATGAGACGCCGCCTAAGCGGGAAGTAGTGCCGACAAAGAACTCATCGACAACTTCGCTGCTCAAGCCGATAGCTTCAAAGACCTGGGCGCCTGTGTATGAGGCGATGGTGCTAATTCCCATCTTCGACATAACTTTCAAAACGCCTTTGCCTAAAGATTTAATCAAGTTGCGAACAGCCTTTTCAGGTGTGATTCCACTTATTACACCCTGCAGAACTAAATCTTCAGCACTCTCCATTGCAAGATATGGATTAACTGCCGCTGCGCCATATCCGATGAGAAGTGCGACGTGATGAACCTCGCGAACATCTCCAGCTTCAACTACTAGCCCTACTTTTGTACGAGTTTTCTCACGAATCAAATGGTGATGCACTGCAGATGTGAGTAATAGCGATGGTATGGGCGCCTCTTCAGTATCGCCATCTCGATCGGAGAGAACAATGATTCGGGCACCGTCGTTAATCGCCTGTGAGACTTCGGCTTTAATCTCATCAATTCTTGCGCGCAGTGAATCTCCACCGTCGGCGACAAAGAATAATCCACGGACAACATGTGCACTTAAACCTGGGTAATCCCCATCTGCGTTAACGTGAATAATCTTTGCAAGCTCATCGTTATCAATCACAGGGAATGCAAGTGAGATCTGTCTACATGAAAGCGGTCCTGGATCTAAAAGATTATGCTCTGGACCCATCGCTGTGCCTAAACTTGTCACTAACTCTTCACGAATTGCATCTAGCGGTGGATTTGTAACTTGGGCAAAGAGCTGTGAAAAGTAATCAAATAGCAGACGGGGTTTATTGGAAAGAGCAGCGATTGGTGTATCAGTTCCCATCGAACCCAGCGCCTCCATCCCCTTACCGGCCATAGGAGTAATTAAAATGCGTAGCTCTTCTTCGGTGTAGCCAAATGCGCGCTGGCGTCGCACAACAGATGAGTGTGGGTAGACAATGTGTTCACGGGAGGGAAGATCACTGAGTTTGACCATTCCGGCGTGTAGCCAATCACCATATGGAGCAGCCGATGACAATGAATCCTTAATCTCTTCATCTTCAATGATGCGACCGGCTTCGATATCAACTAAGAACATCTTTCCCGGCTGCAAGCGCCCCTTTCGGACAATGCTCTCCGGGGCGATATCTAGAACACCAACTTCAGAGGCTAAAACAACTAGGCCATCCTTTGTAACCCAGAATCGCGATGGACGCAGACCGTTGCGATCTAAGACTGCTCCAACCTGATGACCGTCAGTGAAAGTGACACATGCCGGTCCATCCCATGGCTCCATCAGAGATGCATGGAAGGTGTAAAAATCACGGCGCTGAGTTGACATTGAGCTGTGATTTTCCCAAGCCTCAGGAATCATCATTAAGACTGCGTGTGGCAATGAGCGTCCACCTAGATAGAGAAGTTCAAGAACTTCATCAAAGGATGCTGAATCACTACCCGACATCTGAACGATCGGGAACAGACGTTTTAAATCCCCTGGTATCAGATCACTTTCAAGAAGTGATTCGCGTGCACGCATCCAGTTACGGTTACCTTTAACTGTATTGATTTCACCGTTATGTGCAATGAAGCGGTACGGATGGGCCAGTGGCCATGATGGAAAAGTATTGGTAGAAAAACGAGAGTGCACGAGGGCTAAGGGAGAGACCACACGCTCATCACTTAAGTCTGGGAAAAACTCTTCTAGCTGACCAGTGGTAAGCATTCCCTTATAGACAATTGTTTGGGCAGAGAGAGATGGGAAGTAGAGCGGTAGTGCATGTTCGGCACGCTTGCGCAGACAGAAGGCCATGCGCTCAAGAATTAGACCACTTTCATTCTTCAAGCCACTGATAAATAACTGTTGGAAATCGGGCATCACTGAGAGGGCGCTCTTTCCAAGTCCCGTTGGATCAATGGGGAGATCACGCCAACCAAGAAGCTTTAAGCCCTCCTCCATTGCAATGCGCGTAATCTGATCTTTAACATCGACGCCTTTTTCAATAAAGGCAATACCTGTGGCATATGAGCCCGCTGCAGGTAAATCAAATGGTGTGACGGCTTGAAAAAACAGATCGGGTATACGAATTAAGATACCTGCGCCATCACCACTATCTGGTTCGGCCCCTGATGCACCGCGATGTTCGAGATTGCGCAGCGCTGTGAGCGCTTTTTCTACGATCTCGTGTGTTGCTACCTTATTGAGCGTGGCAACCATGGCAACACCGCATGCATCATGTTCGTGGGCAGGGTTATAGAGTCCCTGTGCATGTGGATAGTTGGAAGGCAAAGCCATGGTGATTGAGCTCCGATTGTCGAGTTTTTTCGGGACAACCTTGGCCCTGGTACTAACTTACGTTTGTTGCGGTGCAAATAATAGCAATAAAAGCCAGTATGAGACGAGTTTAAATACCGGCAACTTGAGCGATCTGACCGATTCCAGCGGTGATAAGCATGCCTAAAGCGCCTCCAATAATTATTCGCACTGTGGTGCGCAGGATTTTGGAGCCAGCTGTTCGTGCACTGAGTACTCCCGTGAGAACAAGACCCACGATTGTGAAGCCAACGATACTCAAGGCCTCTGTTCCAACTGATGGGGCAAAGGCTCCAGCAAAGGGAATCAGCCCACCTGCAGTAAATGAGATAGCCGATGCGATCGCCGCCTGTACTGGGCGGGCCTTTGTGTGGGGATGCTGACCGAGTTCATCGCGCAAGTGCGCTGCAAGTGGATCCTTTGCATGCATTGCAATAGCAACCTCCATCGCAAGCTCTGGAGTTAATCCGCGGTTGATATAAATATGTTGGAGCTCTAAGAGCTCTCCCTGAGGATCAGTTGCAAGATGTTCCATCTCAAGTCTTCGATCAGAATCTTCAATATCATTTTGTGAGCGCACTGAAACATACTCACCGACTGCCATAGACATTGCACCGGCGCTGATTCCGGCCAACCCTGCAGTGATTAAAAACTCGCTTTTCCCAGCGGCTACAACACCGATCATGAGAGAGGCTGTAGAGACCAAACCATCGTTGGCACCTAAAACCGCGGCGCGAAGCCAGCCCGCTCGGTTGGTTCGGTGGTGGAGATTGCGCGCATATACATCTTCTAGAGCCATAGTAGATAGCCTACCCGAGAAGTTCGGGCCTGCCTTTTTTTAAGCGATGAAAGCTTATGAGTGCGCCTATGGCAACAAATAATCCGACCCAGATATTTAGGCGCAGCCCAAAAATCTGATTCGCCTCATCGATTCGAATCGATTCAATACCGACACGGCCAATGCAGTAGCCCAAAACATAGAGAGCAAATAACTGACCTGGGCGAAATCTCTTACTGAATCTGATTAACAGAATTGCTAGAGCAGTTGACCAGATCGCCTCATAGAGAAAGGTGGGATGAAAAGTTGTGAACTCTGTAAATCCATTAGGGCGACTTAGTAATGGCACAGATAGCGCCCATGGTGCATCGAGCGGGCGACCAAAGAGTTCGATATTAAACCAATTTCCAAATCGGCCAATGGCTTGCGCAAAGAGAACTCCAGGTGCAAGTGCATCCATGAAGTATGCAAATGTTGGGAGTTCGATTCTCTGGGCCAATCTGTTATAGCGCAGCCAGGCAGCTACTGTTCCTAGTGCGATAGCCCCCCAGATGCCGAGACCGCCTTCCCAGATTTTGAGAGCGTCAAGGGGATTTCCCTGGCTACCAAAGTAGGCATCGGGTGAAGAGATCACATGGTAAATACGCCCACCAATGATTCCAAATGGTACGGCGGTAATCGCCACCTCTGAAACTACCGATTTCCCATTGGGTGCAACGGCTCTAAAGCGTTTATCACCTAACCAAATTGCAACAGCGATTCCTGTGATGATGCACAGGGCATACATATAGATCGTGAGCGGCCCGATTTCCAGCACCGAGAAAGTCGGCGATGGAATCGAACGTAGCAAGTGTTAGCCAGCCTCTACAGCAAGGCGAAACTCATTTAAATCAAAGCCATTTGATGTGCGCTCCCAGAGTTTCCCGTTGATAAATACAGTAGGAGTGCCAACTACTTTATACGTCGGCATTGAATCTTCATGGGCCTTGACTAGGTCTAGTTTTGAACCCTGTGTTACACAATCGGTAAATGTCTTTGATGTGAGCCCGACGTAGTCACCAATCTTAACCAAATTTTCATTGGAAAAAAATCCTGAGTTTTCTAGCTCTGGCTGGACTGTATAGATCGCTTTATGAAAATCTAAGTAGTGACCCTCATCGGCCGCGCACATCATCGCATTTGCCGCTCGCACAGATTCTGGTCCAAGGAAAGATAGAACGTGATAATTAACAGTGGCCTTCTTGCTTCGCACCATGGTCTCTATATATTCACCGAGTGATGTTTCAAAGGTGCGACATACTGGACACTGTGGATCTTCCCAGAGATCAATTGTTACTGGTGCACCGGGATTTAAGGTTAAACCAGAGCCGGCAGCGGGATTGATGGTTGCAGTTACTGCCTCACCCTTTGTGAAACCCTCAAGTGCTGTAAATGATTCGGCAGCTTTAGTCGATGAGCTCGTTATGGAAAAGACAACGCCCGTTACAACAACTAGGGCTACCATTCCAATTACTAGCCAGCGAGTGAAGTGGTCTCCGCCGTTCGCTGCCTTTGCCTGCTTGGACATTTACATCTCCTCGTTTGTGATAGCTATTTTCTCAACTGAAAACAAGCCATAGGGGAAAAAGTATAGATAGAGGGCTAATAATGCCAGTCCTAAATCGCGTGCGATTTCAATGGCATATGTACGGTGAACTTCAGCGGCCTTAGATGGATCGATCGCCCCACCACCGCCAAAGCATCCACAGTCGATAAGAATTCCTCGGGCCCAGACACTAATAATCGCAGCGATAAAGACGACCATGATGGCGCCCGAGGCCATGGCCGACAAACGCACTGCAACCCCAATAATGAGTAGGAGCCCGATCGCTATCTCAAACCATGGAAGGGCATATCCCAGGATGTGGGCGATCTGCGTTGGCAAAATCTTGTAAGCGGCAACGGCGCTAGCTGCCTCGGCCGGGACAAAGGCCTTTAATCCCCCAGCCACGAGTAAAACTCCACCAATTACTAAGCGTGCAACTAAAGTGAAGAGTCTTTGATACTTTTGATTAAAGGCGACCATTGAGTAATCCTATCTTGAGAGGCTCAAACTTCATCACTTGGGTCGATGCCTTTATCCTGAGAGTTCCATGGATTTAATGACCGGGGGGTGCGCTCATAGCGCGCAGATAGCCGTAGTTTTCGACTGGCAAAGAGAACTACTGTAAGAATCACCACTGCACTAACTAGAACTGCTAGCGAACTCTTCATTTAAACTCCGGACCCTTAAAAACTCTCATGTTGCTTACTGAGTATCTTATTTTATTGGATTGTGAAAACATGTTGCATTTCCCGTATGACATGCGACACCAACTTGGGTGACATTAATCAACAGAGCATCTCCATCACAATCGAGTGCGATCGAGTGCACCTCTTGAAAGTGACCCGATGTAGATCCCTTCACCCAAATCTCATTTCTGCTCCGACTCCAAAAAGTGGCCTTACCTGTTGTTAAAGTTATCGCCAATGATTCAGCGCTCATGTAGGCCAGCATCAAGACCTCGTGACTTGTAAAATCTTGCACGATAGCTGGGATGAGCGCCGATGGCTCTTTGAGCAGTGCTTCGATTGCAGGATCAAGGGTGGCCATAGGGTAATTCTGCCTTACAAAGTGGTAACGGTGCGCACGGGATAATTATGCGAGCCCAAATATGACTTAACATCCTTAATGCGATGAACTCCGAAGTGAAAGACGCTTGCGGCAAGTAGAGCATCTGCCCCGGCATCTAAAGCTGCTGCAAAATCTGCAAGGCTGCCCGCCCCACCACTAGCGATAAGTGGGACCTTAGATACCGAGCGCACCGCACGAATCATTCCGATGTCATAACCGGCGCGCGTACCGTCGGCATCCATTGAATTTAAGAGAATCTCTCCGACTCCAAGTGCACAGGCTTTTTCTACCCACATGAGAGCATCTAAATTGCTACCTTCGCGTCCACCATGTGTTGTAACTTCAAAGCCAGAGTCTGTGCGTGCTCTGCGTGCATCAACCGATAAAACTAAGACCTGTGAGCCGAAACGATCTGCGATCTCTGCAATTAATTCGGGGCGAGCGATAGCCGATGTGTTAATAGAAATCTTGTCAGCTCCTGCACGCAAAAGTCGATCCACATCCAGAACGCTTCGGATTCCGCCGCCAACGGTAAGCGGAATGAAAACCTGTTCGGCTGTGCGGCGAACAATATCTAACGTAGTTTCGCGCCCCAAACTACTTGCCGAGATATCGAGAAAGGTAAGTTCATCGGCTCCCTCTGCGCCATAGAGCTGGGCCATCTCAACGGGATCACCGGCATCGACAAGGTTTGTAAAGTTAACACCCTTAACAACTCGACCATCTGTTACATCAAGACAGGGAATGATGCGCACTGAGAGGGTCATGTTGATACAACCTTTAACGCCTCGCCCAAAGTGAAAGCACCGGCATAGAGTGCTTTACCAACGATTGCACCTTCAATACCAATCGAAGTTAGTGCCGCTAAATCTGCGATATCGCTAAGGTTTGAGATTCCACCACTTGCAACTACCGGCTTTGAAGTTGCAGCACAGATGGATTTTAATAGCTCAATATTTGGTCCCATTAATGTTCCATCTTTTGTAACATCGGTGACTACATATCGTGCACAACCATCGCGATCAAGACGTACAAGAGTTTCAAAGAGATCTCCCCCTTCACTTGTCCACCCGCGTGTAGCCAATGTTTGCCCACGTACATCTAAGCCAACTGCAATTAAATCTCCGTGCTCACCTATTACACGCGCAGTCCATTCGGGGTTCTCTAGGGCGGCCGTACCTAAGTTAATGCGTCTACATCCAGTAGCAATCGCGCGTGCTAGAGATTCATCATCTCGAATACCACCTGAGAGCTCGACTTTAATATCCAGCACACCGACTATTTCGGCCAGCATCAGGGAGTTCTCTCCGCGCCCGAAGGCTGCATCTAAATCCACTAAGTGAATCCACTCTGCCCCGGCGCTTTGAAACTCAAGTGCAACCTCAAGGGGAGCGCCGTAAATGCTCTCTTTCGATAACTCACCCTGCACCAAGCGAACGGTACGTCCATCTTTGACATCAACTGCAGGTAAGAGCTCTAA
>Ga0209550_10002707_pt1 | contig 17033 bp, 13 predicted proteins | sample LauGreSuBDMM15SN_2_FD_187567 | JGI IMG/M metagenome (GOLD analysis project Ga0209550, IMG submission 187567) | Freshwater lake microbial communities from Lake Michigan, USA - Su13.BD.MM15.SN (SPAdes) (version 5) | ecosystem: Environmental > Aquatic > Freshwater > Lake | place: Lake Michigan...
GTTTCTGCATTAATACATGCTGCAACGATGGTGACGGCTGGTATATATTTAGTAGTACGATCAAATTTCTTGTTTGAATTGGCGCCATTAACTAAAGATATTATCCTGGCAATTGGTTTCGCTACCTCAATGATTGCAGCGTTTATTGCAATGCGACAAAATGATATCAAAAAAGTGCTCGCCTACTCGACCGTATCTCAATTAGGATTGATGTTTGTTGCCTTAGGTATGGGAGCTTATACGGTAGCGATCTTCCATGTTACCACCCATGCGTTCTTTAAAGCCTTACTTTTTCTAGGTTCTGGTAGTGTGATTCATGCCATGTCGGACGAACAAGACATTCGTTTAATGGGTGGTCTTGCTAAAAAATTGCCAATTACCCACCTAACTTTTTTAATAGGTACGCTCGCAATAGCTGGATTCCCTTTATTATCTGGGTTTTATTCCAAAGATGAAATCCTTGGTCATGCGCTTGCTCATAGTCCGATACTCTATGGAACGCTAATGATTTCGGTTGCATTAACGGCTGCCTATATGTTCCGACTCTATTTCCTTGTCTTTCATGGTAAATTTAGAGGCGGGGAGCAACTTGAATCACATGTTCATGAAAGTAAAGCAATAATGACGTTTCCATTAGTGGTATTGGCAATCCTTTCCATCTTTGGCGGCTTATTAAACTTACCCGGTATATTTTTAAAAAATGGGACACACTGGTTACAAAACTTTTTAACGGCTCATACAGCAGGATTGGAGAAAATTCATACTGAACACGCCTCTAACACTACCATATTAGCATTGATGGCAGTAGCAAGTACAATGACAATCGCTATTCTTCTTTGGGCGTATTATACCTACGTTAAGAAAAATAAATTGGCCTTGGCGGATAAAGATCTAAAGGGGTGGCAATTATTTTCCAATGCTAAATTATACATTGATGAAGTATATAATTTCTTAATTGTAAAACCTATCGAATACCTTTCTAAAATGGCATATAGTTTTATTGAAATAAAAGTGTTGAATCAAGGTGTTTTCGGCTTTGCCAACTTATTTGGAAAGGCAGGATCCATTATTCGCTATTGGCAAACTGGTTTACTTTCCAGCTATCTTTTCTGGATGGTTATCGGATTAATTGGATTGATTAGTTACTACATAATAAAAATACAGTTTTGGAACTTTTAATACTACCATTGGTTATTGGATTGATCTCACTCATCCTTCCATCTAATTGGAGCAAACTTATTGGAGGAGTTGGCGCTATTGCTTCGTTAGCATTGGCATGTGTTCATCTTAGTGGTTTCGATCCGCTAACGCAAACAATTCTTGCTAGCTCAAACAAAATGGCTTTTGGACTCACATTTAATTTTGGCTATGACGCTTTTGGATTAGTTATGGTGATGCTTACCAATGCCATTATTCCTATTATTTTACTCAGTAATTGGAACCGCGAATTAGCAAATAACAAACTATTTACGGCACTCGTATTTTTCATGCAAGTAGGATTACTCGGATTATTTACCGCACAAGACGGTATGCTGTTTTATATATTCTGGGAGTTTACACTAATACCCATTTTTCTAATTTTATATTGGTTTGGTGCTAAGGAAAATAACAAGGTGCTTTTCAAATTCTTTCTTTATACCTTGATTGGGTCATTAGGAATGTTGCTTGCTTTGATTGCTCTTGGAAGTTCCGCAAATTCATTCGCGTATGCTGATTTAAAAAATGTACAACTAACCCAAGAAGTAGCATGTTGGATCATGAGTGGGTTTTTATTGGCATTTGCAATTAAAATACCCTTGTTTCCATTTCATACGTGGCAACCTGCCACCTACACCTCTTCGCCAATGGCAGGAACGATGTTACTTTCGGCTTTAATGCTAAAAATGGCCTTGTTTGGGATGATTAAATGGATGCTTCCACTTACTTCTGAAGGCATTGAAATAATGAAGTGGCCTGTAATTATTCTAGGTACAATTGGTATTGTTTACGGAGCGATAATCGCGATAAAACAAAATGATATTAAAACACTTTTTGCATTTGCGTCTATTAGTCACCTTGGATTAATTGCCGCTGGCATTATGCTTTTTAATACCGCAGCTTGGAGTGGAGCAGTTATTCAGATTATCAACCATAGCTTAATCTCTATCGGATTATTTTTAGCCGCTGATATTCTTGAAAAAAGAACAGGTACGCGACAACTAAGTGAACTTGGGGGTATTGCGAAACTTGCACCTCGTTTTGGATTTTGGTTTGCAGTGACTGTTTTTGCAGCGTTATCCATCCCGTTTTCAGCAGGATTTATTGGCGAATTCATCTTAATTAAGGAACTTTTTACCTTCCATTCAATCATTGGAATACTCGCAGCAACATCCTTGATATTAGGCGCTGTTTACATGCTTCGCTCTTACCAATTAAGTATGTTTGGGACTCCGAAAATTTCCGCTTTTGAAGATTTATCTTGGAACGAAATGGCAGTGTTTATTATTCTTTCACTATTAATTTTAGGAATTGGATTGTTTTCTTCCCTGATCATCGAATACACAGAACCCACATTTAGAATATTAACGGAGACCTTGACGTCAAATCAACAAATCATAGAATAGTATGGATGCATTAATTGTGATATTTCTTACGGGATTAATTGGTTTGTTTGTTGGGATGCTTAAGAAGCCCTACCTCAATTTATTGGTAACAATGTTAGGTTTGGTATTGGCATTTTTTCTTCAATTAAATAATGGATTCTACACGTCGCCCTTATCGAGCTATCAGGTACTCGAATTCAATATTTCTCAGTTATACTTCAGTCTAGTCGCAATTGCCTTTTGTATGCTCATTGTTTTGGGTGGATTCAACTATTTCAAGCGTGATTCAATACATATTGGCGATTATTATGGCTTGTTGTTATTTTCTCTTTGTGGAGCAATTTGTTTGATTGGATTTACTGATTTATTCATGTTCTTTCTAGGTCTTGAAATCTTGTCCATTCCAATCTATGTGATGGTAGGTATCAAAAAACAAGATGTTTTATCGGCAGAGGCATCTATTAAATACTTTTTTACAGGGGCTTTCGCAACAGCGATTTTATTATTTGGTATTGCCTTATTATACGGCGCAACAGGTTCCTTTAATCTGATTGAAATACGCGGGGCAATTCAAGCTGGAGAATACCAAGCTACCTTTTTATTCATTGGAATCCTGTTCATATTGGGTGCATTTTTATTCAAAGTAGGCGCTGTTCCTTTCCATTTTTGGGGACCAGATGTTTACCAAGGATCACCAGAAATTGTCACTGCTTTTATGGCAACGGTCGTAAAGCTTGCTGCTCTCATGGCTTTTTATAAATTGTTTAACGGAACTTTTCAAGAACTTGGCCATTTTTGGATAGGAGCACTCTATTTTGCAATAGGATTATCTCTATTCGTTGGTTATCTGGGTGCTTTGAAGCAAACAAAATTCAAACGTCTTCTCGCCTATTCAAGTATAAGTAATACAGGTTACGCCTTATTTGCATTGTTATCACTTTCCAACTCTTCTCTGGGAAGTCTTTGGATTTTCTTAGTTGGCTACGGATGTGCAACGATCGCGTTGCTCACCATAAGCATGGCGATACATAACGACAACGATGAAATCAGCTCGTTTAAAGGGATTGGTTATAAAAACCCATTTATTGGATTTATAATGATTATTTCCCTCTTGTCATTGGCTGGCATCCCACCATTAACCGGCTTTTTTGGTAAGTTTGCACTCCTTATGAACGCCTATTCACAACATCTTTACCTAGTAATATTAGCTCTTATCAGCTCTGCTGTAGGGGCATTTCTATATTTACGTTTGATGGTACTTTCCTTATCAAAAGATACTGAAGCTGAATCAGTTTCAATAAGCATTTGGCATTACATCGTTTTAGGAGTATGTGCATCAGGTATTTTAGGTGCTTGGTTAATTGTTGCTATTTAAGCAAATCAATATAAACGATTCATTTAGTCATTAATTAATCGCCTTCCTTCTTCTTCTCTTTCTTTTTTGCTTTTGAATTGCTTTCATCTTGTTTGGATTGCTTGACACCTTCACTTAATTTCTTTTGATAGATTTCATATTCAGACAAGTTGGATTTTGAATCAGAAATAATTAGCGGCTCAATACCATAGATACATCGTACATAAAATCCAGTGCGTGTATTTTCTTTTTTAAATAGCATATCATTCATGTTAGCTTGAAAATAGATATTGTAACTTGAATAAGCATTACTTTTTGAATAACCATAATAAGTGATGGTATCCCTTGACCAAATTCCAACTGAATTACCAATACCATCAAACGAACCATTTAGCATTCTGTAACCGCCAGGTAAAATAGACATGCCATATTGATCTTCCCCATTTCCTCCTTCCAACCAAGAATGGGAACTTTTTAATTTTATAGCTGAAATACCTTGGTCTTGGTAATTATTAATACCCCTTTTTAAAAAATTATAGAGAATAGCCCAATCTATATCATTCGCCACTCTAAATCCTTCTGGTGCCAAGCCCCTAGAATCAGCCATAGCAAACCAATTGTATATGGCACCGTAGGTGGTACCATTTCGTGGATCATTGTTATAATAACAATAGGCAGGAATTCCCTCAGAATGGCATTTAATCCATTCATCATTACTGGTAACATAACGAATGGGGTCACCATTCCGAAATAGTTTTACATTTAAATTCTTTGTTGTCCATACCTGTAGATCAATTTCTATTACAGGCATATCTTGCCCCTTGACGATTGAACTTAATAGTAAGAATAAGATAAAAGCAACTATTTTCATTATTCCTATAAATTCAAAGGCAGGAAAGGTTACGAAATGAAGAATTGTTAGCGGTGAGAAATGTTTTACAGTAATTATTTATTTATTTTTCAAAACTGACGTCTTATGAACTGTACCTTTGCACTATGAATATAGACTCACAACGAATTACCAAGGTACTTTCATCCATTGGATTCAACGAATTAAATAGCTTACAACAAGAAACGCTCGATCATAGTAAAGTCAATGATAACTTATTGATTCTTTCACAAACAGGTTCCGGTAAAACTTTTGCTTTTTTATTACCGCTATTCTTACGGCTAGATAGTAATTCATCTGTTATTCAAGCACTAATACTTGCACCATCCCGCGAACTAGCTATTCAAATTGAAGGTGTTTTTCGTGCCATGAAGACAAATCATAAGGTATTAACATGTTACGGGGGACATTCCATTCAAGTAGAAAAAAAGAGCCTCAATGAAGCACCTAGTGTACTTATTGGGACACCAGGAAGAATTTGTGACCACCTAACTAGAAACACCATCGATTTATCGAAAGTGACTCAATTTGTTGTTGATGAATACGACAAGAGTTTGGAATTTGGCTTTGAAGAAGAACTGAAATTTATCTACCAACAATTCAACTCATTAAAGTATACCACGCTTGTTTCAGCTACGGAACACAAAGATTTTCCCTCGTATTTCGTATTTCGAAATCCAGCAGTTATTAATCACCTATCCAACTCAATGGATCCCGCTATTACATATTGGCATTTCCCAATCCGTGCCTTAAATAAATTTGATCGCTTATTCGATTTGCTTTGCACGTTTAATGGCGAATTAACAATTGTCTTCTGCAACTTCCGGGAAGCCACTGAAAGTGTATGCGACTTCTTGCAACAAAAAGGCTATGAATCAATAATTTATCACGGCGGTCTGGAACAAGATGAACGTGAAAAAGCGCTCATAAAATTTAGAAATGGGACTTTCCATACCATGATTTGTACTGATTTGGGCTCACGAGGATTAGATATTCCAGAAATTCAGCATGTGGTTCATTTTCAATTTCCACAAAATGAAGAGGCTTTTATTCATAGAAATGGAAGAACAGCCAGAATGACGGCTAATGGCTCTTCGTATTTATTAGTCAATAAAGAAGAAAAAACGCCTGATTATATCAATGCAAAAAATGCGGAATATAAAATTCCCGCTGAAAAAATGACCCCAATAGAGAGCCCATGGATTACTCTTTATTTCAGTGGGGGGAAAAAAGATAAAATAAATAAAATCGACATCGTAGGATTTCTTGGTCAGAAAGGTGGCTTAGCCAAAGAAGATATTGGACTGATAACTGTTCAAGATTTTAGTTCATATGTGGCCGTTAAACGAAAAAATATATCCTCACTTTTAGAGAAAATTCGCTCTGAAAAAGTAAAAGGCAAAAAATTAAAAATGGATGTCGCAAAATGAACGCCGAAATTAGTTGAGAAAATCAGCTTAAAAAGTGTAACTTTTAACCGTGTTTTAACTATAACTAATCGCTCATCTATTTTATAGTCTTTATGCCTAAATTTTTACCCTCATTTGTCCTCTTATTTTTTTGTTGCTCGTATGCCATCGGTCAATTAGATCCTTGTATTACCACCGAGAAAAAACAAAAAAAAGCCATTGAAACTATCAATCAAGAAATTAATTTTGAGAAAGTTAGTTTACTATTAAAGGAAGCCATAAAAAGCTACCCAGAAAATGCAGAAATACCCTTTATTTATGCGAAAAGAGCTTATGGATTTGCCATGAATTGTTTCGATAAACCAGAAACGGAAGCAAAAGGAGAACAAAACCTAAAATTAGCATTCGTCCTCTTTCAATTAGCTCAGAAAAAATGTGAGTATTTTAATGCCGACTGCTACTATTATATTGGATCAATCTTGTTATCCAACGGAGAAAAAGAAAAAGCAGCTATTGCACTGCAAGAATTCATGGATTTCCCTCAAGAAGATTTTACTCGCTTGCCTAGTGACAATGAAACAAAACGAACGCAAGTCGAAAAATTTTTAGCTGATTATTTAGCTGAAAAAGCCTTGTTCGATAATCCGGTTCCATTCGAACCCAAATTAGTCGTGAATGTGAGCTCTGCATTAGATGAATATTTCCCGATGATTTCTCCAGATAATGATTTACTTTTTTTTACGCGTAAAGTAGATCGTGCAAATTTAGGAGATATAGGAACTAATATTAAAGAAGAATTTTCTGTGGCAGCAAGAAATGGACAAATGATGAATTTTTCTGCTGGGGATCCTCTTCCAAAACCATTTAATGACGGGACATTCGTAAATTATGGTACCGCAACTTTATCAGTTGATAATAAAGAAATGATTATTTGTGCTTGTAAAAATGAAACAGTTTATAAACAAAATTACCTCAACTGCGATTTGTATTATACTACCTTCAAAAGAAGTGGAAAAGGAGGAAATGATTTCACATGGACACCCTTAGTAAACATGGGACCTGGAATTAATACCAAAGATGGTTGGGAGGCTCAACCTGCTCTTTCGGCTGATGGCAAATTGTTGTTCTACACGACGCTGCGAAAAGGGTCACGAGACAATGATATTTATTACAGTGAAAGACAAAGTGATGGAACCTGGAGCCTCGGAAAACCATTTGACATCGTAAATACTGCAGGAAAAGATAAAAGTCCCTTCTTCCATCAAGACGGTGAAACCTTGTATTTCGTATCAGCATGTACCGATCAAAGAAAAGGTATTGGTGGCTTGGATATCTTCTACATTAGAAAAGAAAATGGGACGTGGACCGCTCCTAAAAACATTGGGTTTCCAATAAATAGTGCCCAAGATGAATTGGGCTTATTCGTTTCAACTAACGGAAAATTAGCCTATTATTCAAGTCTTAAAGATGGCAACTGGAATATTTATTCATTCGAATTATACCCTGAGGCAAGGCCGCAAGAAGTGGTCATTTTAAAAGGAGAACTATTAGACGAAAATAAACAAGTAATCACTGATGCAGAAGTAGAAATTACTAATCATTTAAATGGAGAAAAGAGCACCTTTAAAGTTAATGGAGATGACGGCAAATACGCTGCTGTAGTTAAGGTTAATCAACCCGGTGACCTGACAATCACAGTTAAAAAAGATGGCTTTGCGTTTAATGCCAAAGTCATTGATACCGAAGCATTAAAAGAAAACAAAGCGATAGTGCCCACCACTAATTTTGTTTTGGAAACGCTTGAGAAAGGTAAAACTTACAACATTAATGACATTCTATTCGCTACCGATTCGTACGAAATACCAAGTCGTTCTAAAATAATTCTAAACGGATTTTGTGATTATCTTAAAGATAATCCAACATTAAAAATTGCTATTCATGGACACACAGACGACGTGGGGGATGCAAAGGAAAATTTGCAACTCTCCACAAATAGATCCGAAGAAGTAGAAAAATACCTCATCGACAAAGGCATCGACAAAGAAAGAATAAATGCCTTGGGCTTTGGTGAATCAAAACCGAAAGTTGAGAATACGGACGAAGAAAATAGATCGATTAATAGAAGAACAGAATTTCAGCTTATTGAACAATAAAAAAAGGGGCAAAAAGCCCCTTTCTTATTTTTAATGAAAATATATTATTTAGAAAAGTTTTTCTTTTCTCTAATTCTTGCAGATTTACCAGTACGCTCTCTAAAGTAAAATATTCTAGCTCTTCGAACAGCACCACGCTTAACAATAGTTACAGCATCTAAAAATGGAGAAGATATTGGAAAGATACGCTCAACACCAATATTTCCCGACATTTTACGAACAGTAAATGTTTCGGTAAGACCATTTCCTCTGCGTTGCAAAACAACACCTTGAAATTGTTGAATACGCTCTTTTAATCCCTCTTTAATTTTATAAGATACAATTACCGTATCACCTGCTCCAAATTGTGGAAGGTCATTGGCTGCTACGATTTCTTTTTGAAGTTCACTGATAAAGTTCATGACAAATAATTTAAACCCTTGATTGCTTAAGGGGGTGCAATATTACAAAATAATTCTTAAAATTTAAAGAAATGAAGAAAAAAATTAAGCATATTTTAATTCAACATCGATTTAAAGAATTTGAGTCCACATTATCAAGTATAACAGAGGAAGTGGCATGGTAATCCAATTCTTTCATAATTATCCACAAAAAATATAGCGATTAACTTTGATTCTTGTTTATGTTTATATATTTTTGTGGCTATTTAAACAAAAATGAATTATTTTTCTATTTCTCAACTGCAACAATTCTCCGGAATAAAAGCGCATACAATTCGAATATGGGAACAACGCTACGATGCATTAATTCCATCGCGATCAGAAGGGAATACCAGACATTACGATAACAAACAATTAATAAGGCTACTTAATATAGTTAGCTTGCTAGACGCTGGATATAAAATATCTGAAGTGGGTGTGATGACCGATCAAATGCATGCAAAACTTTTGGAGCAAGAACTTTCAGGGAATGATAATATTGAAGGTATAAATGAGTACTTTATTGCCCAATTAATAGCCGCTTCAGTCAGTTTTGATGAGTCATATTTTGAAAAAATATTCTCGAATTGTGTCGAGAAAATGGGAATGAAATACACTTATACAACAGTATTATACCCCATGCTCAGAAGAACTGGACTTATGTGGGTATGTGGCATGTTTTCTCCCGCCTATGAACACTTCAGCACCAACATCATCAAACAAAAATTATACACAGCCATAGACTCGATGCCGCCGGCTACATCCAATGAAAGTTGGTTGTTATTTTTACCGGAAGATGAATTCCACGAAATTGGTTTATTATTCTCTAGCTATCTCATTAAGCTTTCAGGGAAAAAAGTAATATTCCTCGGAGGAAATATTCCCTATGAAACGTTAATGAATTTGTCGGATGAAATTAATCCAACTCATCTATTATTCTTTTTAGTTCATAATAACAATACAGAAGATTTGAAAGAATATATTAATAACCTGACAAATAAATTTAATAAAACACAAATTCATATTTCTGGAAATGAAAAATTAATGACCCAATTAAAACCTGATATGGATTTTAATTGGATCAATTCTGTGGAAGATCTGGAAAAACAATTGCATTAATAACGATATTAACATAAATAAAATTGGCTAAAATTATTATTATTGGTTCAGGTTATTCGGGCATTAGCGCTGCGGCATATTTATCTGCCGCGGGACATGAAGTACACGTATTAGAAAAAAATGATTCCGTGGGTGGCAGATGCAGACAATTTAAAACCGATTCAGGCTACATATTTGACATGGGTCCGAGTTGGTATTGGATGCCTGGCGTATTTGAGCGTTTTTTTAGCGATTTCAATTTTACGGTGTCAGATTTCTATGAATTAACATTATTGGACCCCTCCTTTGATGTGGTATTCGGAGAGCAAGATACCATGAGCGTTCCAGAAAATTTTGAAGAATTATGCAAGTTATTTGAAAGTATTGAAAAAGGAAGCGCTGAGAAACTTAAAAAGTTTATGACAGAGGCAGCCTATAAATATAAGACAGGTATTGAGAATTTGGTGTACAAACCCGGACTATCAATCATGGAATTTGCAGATCTTGATGTAATAAAAGGCGTATTTAGATTACAAGTATTCTCTTCTTTTAGTAAGCACGTTCGCAAGTATTTTTCGCATCCAAAACTCATTGCGCTAATGGAATTCCCCGTTTTATTTTTGGGAGCAATGCCACAAGATACACCGGCACTATACAGCCTTATGAATTATGCCGGATTGAAATTAGGTACGTGGTATCCACAAGGCGGATTTATTAAGGTGATTGAAGGCATGAAATCAGTTGCCGAACAAAACGGAGCCGTTTTTCATTTGAATTCACCTGTTGAAAAAATAGAGGTTGAAAATAACAAGGCAACGAATGTAATCGTTAATGGCGAAAAGATTTACTGTGATGCACTCATTGCCTCCGCTGATTATCATCATGTTGAGAGCAAGCTCTTGTCAAAAGAATTAAGAAATTATGATGAAAATTATTGGGAGAAAAAGACAATGGCTCCTTCAAGTCTTATCTACTATTTAGGCGTTCGGAAAAAAATTAAATCTTTGCAACATCATACATTGTTTTTTGATGAAGGCCTAGACCAACATTCTAAAGAAATTTATGAAAAGCCAGAATGGCCTTCAAAGCCTCTATTCTATGTTTGCTGTCCATCAAAAACAGATGAAAATTTGGCGCCAAACGGTCATGAGAATATATTTTTTTTAATGCCTATCGCTCCAGGATTAAATGACACAGAAGAAATACGGGAAGAATATTTTCAAATTATGCTGAAAAAATTGGAAAATCAGGTGAAGGAAAATATTTCTGAATTCATCGACTTTAAAAAGAGTTATTGCATAAACGATTTTATTTTGGATTACAATTCGTTTAAAGGCAATGCATACGGTCTAGCAAATACCCTCATGCAAACTGCTATATTGAAACCAAAAATTAGAAATAAAAAAGTTAAAAACCTTTTCTATGCAGGTCAGCTGACTGTTCCAGGCCCTGGAGTCCCCCCTTCAATTATATCTGGAAAAGTAGTTTCCGACTTATTAATGAAAAATTTAAACAACAAAAAAGCATGAAGGCTCTATTTGATGATGTATCTGCACAATGCAGTAAACTAACCACAAAAGCATATAGTACAAGTTTTTCGTTAGGAATCTATTTTTTGAACGAAAAATTACATAATCCAATCTATTCCATTTATGGTTTTGTGAGATTTTCTGACGAAATTGTTGATAGTTTCGATGGCTACGATAAAAAATACTTGCTTGAGAAATTTAAAGCCGAAACGTACGAAGCGATTGAATCTAAAATATCCTTAAATCCAATCTTAAATTCTTTTCAACGAGTTGTTCATGAATACAATATTTCCCTCGATTTAATTGAAACATTTCTTAAAAGTATGGAAATGGATTTGGAGAAAAGAACCTATTCAATAGATGAATACAATCAATATATTTTAGGATCTGCTGAAGTGGTAGGCTTAATGTGTCTTCATGTTTTTACTGACGGAAGTAAGGAATTTTTTGAGGAATTAAAGCCTTACGCAATGCGATTAGGTGCTGCGTTTCAGAAAATAAATTTTTTACGCGACATGAAAGCCGACTTTCAAGAATTAGGAAGAACTTATTTTCCAAATATCGATATGACAAATTTTTCTAATGAAGTCAAAAAAACTATTGAAGAAGAAATTGAAGAAGATTTTAAAATTGCGCTAATTGGAATTAGAAAACTCCCCTCTTCATCAAAGGGCGGGGTTTACCTAGCATTTGTATATTATAAAAAACTATTTATAAAAATTAAAAAAATTCCCGCTGAAAGAATCCTTCAAGAAAGAATTAGAATCAGTAATGTAAAGAAAATGACATTAATGGTAAACAGTATGTTTCAATACAAAATGAACCTTCTATGAAGGTATTATTTGTTTCTTTTCTTTTATTCAATTTACTAGGTAATTCCAATACTACTGAATTACTTGAATTTCGATTATTGCTACAGAAGTCAGTAAATCATCTTTAAATCACCTAACAGCAGCAGAAAAACAAAAAACGATGAATGACTATTTAATATTGGTCGACGAAAATGACAAGCAATGGGGGAAATTAGAAAAACTCATGGTGCATGAATTGGGTTTGCTGCATCGGGCATTTTCAGTTTTTGTTTTTAATTCGAAAGGTGAATTACTGATACAACAAAGAGCTGATTGTAAATACCACTCCGGCGGCTTGTGGACTAATAGTTGTTGCAGCCATCCACGCTATGGGGAAGATTTGCCATGGGCCATTGAAAGACGTTTACAGGAGGAAATGGGAATGAATTGTGAAACGGAATTTGCGTTTAGCTTTATGTATAAAGCAACATTCGAAAACGGCTTGACCGAACATGAATTTGATCATGTGTATTTTGGAATTTCAGACGAATTACCTATCCCTGAAAAAGAAGAAGTGCAAGATTGGGCCTATATTACAATGGAAAATCTTGAAGCAGATATCAAAAATAACCCAGAAAAATATACCGTTTGGTTAACTATTTGTTTTCCTAAAGTCAAAAAGTATTATCAAGAAACATTTAAAAATAACTTACTCAAATATTCAAGCATCTAACACAAATTATTTACGATTGGTAGATAATTTGATCACAAAAGCAAGTTCATTACAGAAGACCATTAGACCAATTGCTAAAGCACATTAAAATGAAAACAGTCCTAATTACTGGTGGAACAGGTCTTGTTGGCAAATACCTCAGCAAAAAATTAATTGAAAAAGGATATGTTGTTGCAACGCTTGGAAGAGCAAGCAAAAAGCAATCGGATATTCCAAATTACACTTGGAACATTGAAAAAAATGAACTTGAAGATGGAGCGCTAGAAAATGTCGATTATATAATTCACTTAGCAGGAGCAAATATCGGAGAAAAGCGTTGGACATCGAAAAGGAAAAAAGAAATAGTGGACAGCCGAATTGAATCTAGTCAATTGATTTTTCAAAAAATAACAGAAAATAAACATCAACTTAAAGCATTTATTTCAGCATCTGCCATTGGCTATTATGGAGCTATTACCACAGATAAAATATTTGTAGAGTCCGATCAAGCTTCGCAGGACTTTCTTGGTGAAACCTGCCGACTTTGGGAAGAAGCAGCAAATAGCTTCGAGTCTTTAGGTATCCGAACTGTAAAAATAAGAACTGGTGTCGTACTCACCTATCAAGGTGGCGCATTAGCGAAAATGATAACGCCTGTAAAAGTTGGATTAGGGGCTTCAATCGGAAGCGGTAAGCAATATATGCCATGGATCCACATTGATGATTTGTGCGAAATTTATCTTAAAGCAATAGAAGAAAATAATATGCACGGTGCTTTTAATGCTGTAGCGCCAGAACACAAAACCAATAGAGAATTTTCTGAAACATTAACTAAGGTCTTAAAGAAAAAAGTTTGGTTTCCCAGTATCCCTGCATTTATCCTGAAAATTATTTTTGGTAAAATGTCAGAACTTATATTAAATGGTAGCCGTGTTTCGTCGAACAAACTTATTAAAGAGGGATTCCAATTTAAATTTCCTGATCTAAAAAGTGCCTTAGAGGATTTAATATTTAGCAATAGAAAATAAGACCCTGGTCTTTTTTAATTGCATCATTAAGAATTTATCTTTTCCTATGTTTCAATTGCTTATTTTTGAAATCTAGTAAGTAACATACATGAAAAATTTATTCCTATTTACCTTCTTGCTGTTCAGTCTTGTAGCTATATCTCAAAAAACACGCGTGTTTAATGGTGAACTACTTTACGAAATTGAAAGGGTAAGTCCAAAAGATTCAATCCCCGGAAAAATGTTAATTTATGCAAAGGATAGCTTGCTGCGAGTAGTTAATTTTTCTTCTTCAATTGGAAAACAAGAAGTGATTAAACACTTGAGATTAAATCGCTCCTATGTGCTTGTCACTACCACAAAAGGTGATTTCGCCATCAAAACAGATCAAAATATTAATAAAGACACCTTGGAATCCTATACCTTTAAAAAGAAATTCGGAACGAAAAGAATCGCCGGAATAAAAGCAAAACGAGTGAGCGTAACCTTGAAAGGAGTAGAAAATAAATTTACATTTTACTATTCCCCGAAAATTGATGCTAAATACAGCGGCGCATACCATAAACTTCCTGGATTAGCTCTCGAATACTATGTCGCTACTGAAAATGGATTATTTAAATATACATTAAGAAGCATTCAATATACTGAGCCCCCCCTGGGCTTGTTTATGATTCCCGAGAATTATAAAAAAGTGAGTATTGAAGAATTTATGAAGGAAGTTTCTGCGCAGTAGAAATCTTCCTGATTTGCCCTAATAATAACTAACAAAACATTGTTTATAGATAACAGATGCTAATCTGAAAGCAACTATTGCTTTGTTTATCTTCGTAAAATAGTTAAAAAAATGGGAGATAACGAATACATTCCTAAGGAAAAAGATAAAGTAAAAACCGAGGGTGACTTACCTAAAGGGAAGCCTGCTGATACGGATAAAAAACAAACACGCACTAAAGAAAAAAAGGAATCTCCGATAAACACAAAAAAAATTCGGACGATAGTTGGATCGACTTTAGTTTTGTTGGCTGTATTTTTATTTGTTTCCTATGTCTCCTACTTTTTTACCTGGAAAATAGATCAAGATGCAATTCTATCTACTTCTTTCTTCGATTACATCTTCAATTCAGCCATTCCAGCACCTGAAAATTGGCTAGGTAAGTTTGGTGCTTGGATGTCACACATGCTGATATTTAATAGTTTTGGCGTCACTTCGATAGGAATATGCTTAATACTATTTCTTTTAGGAATAAAAATTCTTTTGAGTGTCGAACTACTGCCTTTCAAAAGAACAAGTTCAATTACTGCCTCTTTTATGGTGTGGGGATCATTATGTCTTGGTTATTTCTCTAATTATGTGAATTATCTAGGAGGTACTTTTGGATTTTATGTCAATGAATGGCTAATTACAACAATAGGAAACATCGGCGCGATAGCATTGATCGTAGTATTATTATACATCATCGTCACCTTACTTTTTAACCCGAATTACGCACAACTCTTTTCCTTTTTATCATCAAAAAAACAAGCTGTTCCTGCCAGTGATCATGAAACTAACGATGAACAAGAGGATAGCTACACGCCGGTATATGATGACATGCATGTGATAAATACCATAAAGGATGAAGAAATAGAAAAAGAAAATATTTCCGAAACAATCCACTTCGGAGAAAATGATGACGAACAAGATGACGATGATGAATCCGAATTAATTGACACCCTTCATAACGACGATGATTTCGAAATAGAAATTCCTGAAAAAGAAGCAATGGTTAATATTCCGGAATCGGAAACAATTAAAAAAGAAGACGAGGAAGGATCACTTGCCGATAAATTAGTAGCTGAATTTGGAAAGTATGATCCTACCAAAGATCTTGATGGCTTCCTGCTCCCTCCTATTGACTTATTAAAAGAATACGGTGGCAATGGAACATCTGTAAGCAAAGAGGAATTGGAGGGCAACAAGGATAAAATTGTGCAAACGCTATCGCATTATAAAATTGATATTGCCAAAATTAAAGCAACTGTTGGTCCTACAGTGACTTTATATGAAATTGTGCCCGCACCCGGAGTTCGTATATCAAAAATTAAAAATCTGGAGGATGATATTGCACTTAGTTTAAGCGCTCTTGGGATACGCATCATTGCACCAATACCAGGAAAAGGAACAATCGGTATTGAAGTCCCTAACTTAAATCCTGAAATGGTAAGCATGAGGTCCTTGATTGCTTCAGAAAAATTTCAAAATTTTGATGCTGAACTACCAATCGTATTGGGAAAAACCATCACCAATGAAACCTTTGTATTCGACTTAACAAAAATGCCACACTTATTGGTTGCTGGATCAACAGGTCAAGGTAAATCAGTAGGTTTAAATGCCATCTTAGTCTCCTTGTTGTATAGAAAACATCCCGCTCAAGTTAAATTCGTTTTAGTGGATCCTAAAAAAGTTGAGTTAACACTTTACAATAAAATAGAACGACATTATTTAGCCAAACTTCCTGGAAATGAAGATGCCATCATTACAGACACCTCAAAAGTTGTTCATACGCTAAACTCTCTTTGTATTGAAATGGATGATCGATACGAGCTTCTTAAAATAGCAGAGGTACGAACAATTAAAGAATACAATACCAAATTTATTGAGCGACGATTAAACCCAGAAAAAGGACATCGTTACCTTCCCTATATCGTGGTGGTAATTGATGAATTTGCTGACTTAATCATGACCGCAGGCAAAGAAGTCGAACATCCGATTGCAAGAATTGCGCAATTAGCAAGGGCTATTGGAATTCATTTAATTGTAGCCACACAAAGGCCTTCGGTAAACGTAATTACAGGAATGATAAAAGCTAATTTCCCAGCGAGAATAGCCTTTAGAGTGCTTTCGAAGATAGATTCAAGAACCATATTAGATTCATCCGGAGCCGATCAACTAATAGGACGAGGTGATATGCTCATTATGAACGGATCAGACATGATTAGATTACAATGTGGCTTTGTTGATACACCAGAAGTTGAAAGTATTTGTAATTTTATTGGAGGACAACGTGCCTACCCTGAAGCATTAATTTTACCTGAATATATTCCGGATGG
>Ga0209550_10002709_pt1 | contig 17026 bp, 21 predicted proteins | sample LauGreSuBDMM15SN_2_FD_187567 | JGI IMG/M metagenome (GOLD analysis project Ga0209550, IMG submission 187567) | Freshwater lake microbial communities from Lake Michigan, USA - Su13.BD.MM15.SN (SPAdes) (version 5) | ecosystem: Environmental > Aquatic > Freshwater > Lake | place: Lake Michigan...
GAGTAGACACAACACACAACACACACAAAAAACAAAAACCCTTTTTACATTCGGATCACCGCGGTCCGTCCAAAACGGAAACGTTCGGACCAAAGAAATAAGAGCCCCGGCGGGAAAACGTATAAAATGCCAAACTGTATCGCATTCAAACAGAGCGGGCTGCCGTGTACAAACGGGGCCCACCCAACGGTGAACGGAGGATTGTGTGGAGTGCACTGGCACAAGAACGTGCCAGCCGCGATGGAGAGATTTGCAGTGAATCAGGCAAAGTACAGAGAGGCATGGGAGGGAATCGCACTGGGGACGCACGCGCTGAATGCGTCCGGGCACGTGAGACGGCTTGCAGAAGCTGTCGCTGTGCCAGTGGCCGTGTTGCTTTGCACGGCGCAGAAGAAGGGAGGGTCAGTATGCGGGAAACTGGCTACAAACGGGCATTTGTGCGGGCAGCATCACGCGGTTGAGCAGAGACGCATGGAAGATGTTGCGATGCGGGGAGTTCGGCGAGAGTTGAGACGCAGGCGGCGCGCGGGGGCGGGGGCACCCGTACTTGACGCGTTGTTAACCGCGATGGCGCCTCTTCTTGCAGGGTGGGCGCTGAATCGGTTGGAGTGGGAGGTAGATCGGATGCTGACCGATGATCTGAATATGCAGTTGGACATTCAGATCCACGAGAATGGGGCGACTCCGCAGCAAGTTGAAATGCTCATTGCGGGATGGGTAGAAGCGGGACAACTGACTGAGCGGAGAGCCGAGCGCGTGCGGGCTCACGGGACACTCGAACTCTTGCGGCGCATGGTGCATCGGCCCGTGATGGGAGGGCGCGAGGCACACATTGCCGCGGACACACAGAATGTCCACACGCCAGAGATCTCGGCACAGATGCGCGACTCTCTCGAGATCTTGTTGGCAGTTGAGGTGCCGGTTGAACAAAAGAACACGGTAGAGGAGATCGTGCTCTCCTGGGGAAAGTTTGAGGTCAATGCGGCAGTAGTTCAGCAGGTGCGCGCGGATGTGGTTTCCTGGTGGAACCGGAAGTTCGTCTGTGTGGAGAACGACTCGCTCTACAAGAAGGTGATGCGCGGATTGTGGTGGACAATCAAAACATACAAGGGAGAGGTGCGCGAGGAGTTGGAGAAGAGGCTCTGGCAGGAGTGCAAAGAGGCGGCACTTCCCTACTCTGTGTGCGCACAGGGACATCTCGCGCGGCTGAGCAACGTGATGGTTGGATTTGACGGGGCATTTGTGCCGCCCGTGGCAGTTGGAGAGATTCTCCAGCAGAGAATGTCGGCCATCTCGGAGATGGATGTGCCGTATGAGAAGCAGATCGAGTTGGCAGAAGCGGTTCTGGCAGAGTTGAAGATCCCGGCAGAGGATCACGCGAACTGGCTCTCGGCATTCTGAGAAGTGAATGTGGACGGGGAGGGGACGAAAATAAAAAATCTTTTTACCTTCTGACAGTCTTCTTACTGCGCCTGCGTCTGCGTCTCCTAGTCCTCTTGCCACCCTTAGAAGTGAAGCTATTTTTTGCATCTATGTATCCTTGTCCACCTGGTAGAATCTCTGATCCAAAATCACGAGGAGGAGCGAAATCTATCGCATCACGAGTAGCCGATGGACCAGCAGCCGCTGACGCAAGTGCGCTCTGCTTCATCATGCGTCGCTGATATTTACCAAGCGTTTCGTTCGGAAGGTATTGCAGTCGTGATTCTGCAAATACATTATCCATCTTTTCTGACGTGATTCGATTGGGAAAGGGCAGTGTCACCCTCGAAATAGGATTCCATGAACAGAATAGACTTTCAAGAGCGGGCGGAAGTGCGGGAAGTACCGTCAGTTGGTTACGAATACACTGTAACGTCCGAAGAGTAGGCGAGAGAGAGGGTAGCGTAGTGAGTCGATTGTTGCCACAGTACAGCCATCCAGTCAATGTAGCCGGGAGCTCGGGTATCTCAGTAAGTGAGTTATGTCCACAGGATATCTCGCGAAGATGAGTATGCGAAAGAGTAGGGAGTACAGTTAGTTGATTTGTATCACACGAGAGTTGTATAAGAGTAGCTGGAAAATCCGGTAGTACAGTGAGTTGATTATGTCCGCAAAATAGCGAAACCAGAGTATTTGGAAGAGCAGGTAGTCTAGTGAGCTGATTGGAGTATACATTCAAGGATACAAGACTAGGTGGAAGCGGTGGCAACTCGGTCAACTGACATGCGGTAATACCTAGATGACGAAGATTGAGTGGAAGAGTGGCGGGTAGTGACGTAATCTCTATATCGTAGTTACTTAACGAGGTATCCCCACTGGCAATGCGGCGCAATAGTTCATCTGTATCGGGTCCGTGCGCCATTATATAGCACGTTGATTATTTGCGGGTAAAATGGATTTGATTTCAATAACAAAAGAGGTGGTAGTTGATATAAAATGCTCCTCTCTCTTGTTCTTCCTACAATGATGATGGCTTCGCGTTCGTGCACTGGATGGGGATGTGTATGTGTTACCCCGTATGGGTTTGGAGAGGATGGAAACAAGATCTGCTTGACATACGGACCGAGTCTCGATGCGGCAGCGGATGTGATTGCAATGTGGAACCGCTTCCAGAACACGATCTTCACTCGCGCAAATAAGCCACTAGATGATGCTGAAACAAAGGCCGCACGCGCTGCGCGGGTCCGGGCGATGAAGCGCAGGAACATGTCGATGGAGAAGAAGTACCAGGAGCGGGAGCGCTACCTTGAGTTTGAAGATCAGTGTAGGATGGAAGAGCATGTCTGAACACGCACACAACAACAAAAATCTTTTTACACTACAATGAGACTCAAGACACTTCGCAAATCCCATAAGAAGGAGAAGAAGTGGGATGCGGTGTTTGAGAAAGATGGTAAGGAGAAGATTGTACCCTTCGGACAGAAGGGCTACAGTGACTTTACAAAGCACAAGGATGTGACTCGTAGAGCACGGTATTTGAAACGTCATTCTGGGATGGGGGAACATTGGAGTAAGCCGGACACACCGGGTTCACTCAGTCGGTGGATTCTCTGGAACAAGCCCACTCTTCGGGGCAGCCTGCGGGACTTCAAGCGGCGCTTCCACCTCTGAAGGGGCAACCGTGGGCACCTTAGCCAGCACGGGTACATCTACTTCATACTTAACTGTCTGAACTCCCTTGAGCTTGAATGCACCGTTCATAAAGCGAAGGCTCATTTATATAAAATGAATGTTGTTTTTTAAATCAGAATACCCTACAATGCTTTCGGATCAAGATCTTAACTCGCGACTGCTACAGTATGGTGCTCACACGTCCGGGACCTATGCCCGGCGCCTTGAGAGACTTGAGCGGTTCGTTCGTTATTCTCAGACAGCAAATACGAGGTCTCGCAATGCGGTGATTACGGCTCAGTTGAATCAACGTGGGAAGTTCAATCAGTCGGAGCGATCGGCCGCATGGGCACTGATGTATCTCAGAAACTACGGAAATGAGAGTTTTCAGACAGTCAACATTCCAACAACAAATGCAGACTACGACTACTGTATCCGCGAACGTAACGGGACAGTGTATTATGTGCAAGTTAAGTCTCCTTTCGTATGATCATCGTGAGTGTCTCCTGAAGGGACTTGAGACAGGGCTCTTCCAGAGCAAGGCAGATTGGCTGAAGCAGTGCAAACCTAAGAGGAAGCGGATGATCAGGATGGCACTGGTGGACTAAAAAACATGAGAGTATATAATGCCACTATGCGCCGAAGCAGAGGCGAGATTTCAAACATTCGTGTCAGTACCACCGGTGACTATGTGGACCTATGATGATAGGTGGGGCGGTTCTACAACGATAGACTTGTTCGATACCGATACAATGCGGGATCATATTGAGTTCATCAAGAAAATTCACAAAAAGTTCGTAGATAATGATCCCGCGGATGACGATCTCAAGTCCTACCGCCGGTTCTACACAAGACGCCATTTTTATCATGCGATACAGAATGAATCAGTTTACAATCTTATCGAGCGAGAGCACCAGTTAGATGACGAGGACGATGACCCAGCCAGCAGGACCGCACATAGACAAAGCAAGGTGGCGCTTAGAACCTGGTTTCGTGAAGTTGAACGGTTGCACGATGCGGTTGTGGAGTGTAGGAGACCAGGTATTACAAATCAACTTATGGGTGAACAGATCTCCCGTCAGACAAAGCTCCATCCAGATGTGATGAAGAACATCATGGAGTTCGCCAACGCAAAGGATCCTAAGCGTATTGTACTGGATTCTGCTGCTAACAGGGGAGTTGCATTGCCTCGTCCAGTAGAATCAGAAACGGAAGAAGCGCTGAGACTAGAGCTTGCAAAACCTGATCCGAACCAGTCAAAGATAGCCGCACTCAGACGTGAGCTGGCAAGAAAGGGTGGTCGGAGGACAAGGCGGACCAAGAGACGGGGAACTTTTCGCGCAAGACGTCGCTGACCTGACCTATTATTAAAGTTGAATATGAAAGTCGGTTGGAGGCACGACCTTGCGATAGAGCTCCTCCAGTGTGAGTGTGCGACCCGAATCAAAATAGAGACCGGCGATTTGGTTGAAGAGATGGACATATGCAAAAAGCACAGCGGCAATCACAAACAGTGTCTCCTGCATTACTGAAGGTTGATGTTTTGCGTCCTCGGGAGCCTACGCGACAGGACAACCTTTTGTGTACCACCTACACTCATATCGTCGCCCTCCTGAATTCCCTCGATTGCCCTCAGGGCCTCAGCAACACGCTGGGGCTGATCGGCAAACTGTATCAAAAGCTGTGTGCGAATGGCATTGCGACGAAGGGGAGGACGGACTGTGCGAGTAGACTTGGCAATCGTACCGGCACCTCCCTCAATCACAAAGTTATCCAGATTGTTCCCCTGCATGAACTCCAGGACATTGCCCCCAAGTGCCATCTTGCGATCCCTCAGTGTCTTGATCTGTGCCTGAAGTGAGCGAATCTGATCATCCAGTCCGATCCACTCCCTCAGCGTCTCGCGAATCTGCGTCGTGTCATGAGGACCCTCGTGGTTCGTGTCCTGGGTGTTCTCCATGCCTTTCTCCTCGTTCGCATGTGAAAGCCACCTTGACTTTTGTTTTCGGGAAGAAGCGGGACATTTTCCGCATCTGCTTCGAGTGATCCCTGTCTAACTGCCTTCGAGGCAGACTTTAGTCCACTCATTGCTGCAACTTTTGCTGCTTGTGATGTCCTGCCTAGAACTTCAGGTGCTTGACGCTGAACCTCTTCGGCGGCCGTTTGTGCTCGAGCTTTTACATCAGTGGATGCATCCTTCACTTGAGCAGATAAAGAGATGAGTCCATCTTTTGCTGACTGTGAAGCCTGTGATGCGAACTCAGACAGTGTGGTCAGAGCCGTTGAAATATCATTGCCAAGCTTGACTCTCTTTTCATCGATTCTACCCGCCATGCGATTGAGTTCAATGAAGTTGTTTGCAAGGATATCGCCAATCGGAGGAGGAACAATGCGAATCCAAGATTCGATTGCCGAAACGAAATCCTGACGGCTTGTAGATACAATTGCAAACACCGGCCACAAGAACAGACCCAGAAGGGCAGACAACCCAAAGCCAAACATATAGCTATACGGCAACGGGATAAGACCAAATGTAGTCGGGAGAATCGATTGAACCGTCTTCAACAGCACTTTGCCACCTGCAAGGATCAGATCGAGCGACACACTAAGAATACTTCCAAATACTGGAATCTTCTCAAGATAACTCAAGAAGAAGAGAACCATAAAAAGAGCTTCAAACATTGCGGGTGCATAGGGTGATGCAGATGCCTTTAACAACCACTTCAATCTTGGTCCGAGATAATCATTGTTATCTGGGAAAAAACGAGGCGGTACAAACTTGCTGGTGCTTGGATATTTACCTTTGGAATCATCCCAGGGTTCAAGAGGGGGAGGCGCGGATGCCTTTGCTCTAGCATCGATAAGCGTCTGTTCCTCGGGTGTAGCACCTCCCTTCTGTTGCTTGAATGCATCTAACTTTTTCTTACAGTCCGGCGACTTGCGAAGACACGACACGACGGCATCTACGCGCTCTTCGTAGTCGTCTGGGATGGGAACCTTGTGTCTTTTCAGGAGTTCTAAGAGTCCTGCCATTACTCCTACTCACTAAAACTTCCAGCGCTTGTCACACTCCAGGCAGGTGACGAAGGTTGTCATGGGCTCATCAGCAGAACGTGTCTGCAACTGGTAGTAGTCGCACCGGGTCTTCTTCTTACACGACGAGCAGTTCATGAAGATGGACGCCGTCGATGTCTTGGAGTACATTGCCTTCTCCTTGTCGATGATCTTCTGAATCATCTCCTTCCAGCGCTTAGGGTTCAGATCAACTGCGGATGATTCGGCAAAGGCGCTTGCTCCAAGTCCCTCGGCAAGGTGACGATAGGGATAGAGCGAGATTGCACGGCTGCGATACATATCCACGAAGATTGGGTTGGCCCAGTCGATATCTACATACCACTTCTGAGCATCAGAGACACAGCGATTCAAGATGGCAACCTCAATCTCTTCGTTCTCAAACTTCTCACGAACCTTGTCACGCATTGGGTGGTCAACAAAGACATTGGATGCATGAAGCGTATGCACTGCAAGATGGGGGCGCGTCTCACCCTCCTCCTGATCCTCTGGCTCGTCCTGAACAGGGTCGCCATTCCCGTCATCCTCCTCGTACTCTCCTTCATTCTCCTCGTCTTCGTCCTCATTGAAGGTGCACGTTTGGTAGAACTCGTCATACTCGACTGTCTTCAGGTCCAGATACTTGGATGCCTGGCGATCATAATCATCTGGATTCGGATTGACTGACTTGAGTACCGCAATGGATCCTTGAAAGGAATCATCGTGGAACGGTGGTGGGAGCATGTGCTGATTTGTCTGCTCATCTTCGATCTCTGAAGGCACAGCAAAGAATGCGAAGGAGTGATCTTCATGCACACACTTTCCCTGGAACTGAAGAGTTGGTTGCTTGAGCTTCTTGCGGAGCCACTCCAAGACATCTGCAGTCTTTGCAGGGATAGACGACTCAGACAGTGTTCCGCTGATTGAAATGAGAGTTGCAATGACCATTGTACTCTTGGTTGTCTTACAGGTTTCTGTTTCTGTTTTGTTTAAGCGAGACCCGTACCCGCCGGTTTGGCTTCCCGTCTCCGTCTTGCAGTAAATTCTTCCCGCGACTCACCCAGAAGGTTAGGGGCAAGGACAACTGGGTCATTCCTGGGGGCTGGTGCCTTGGGTTCAGGCTTCGGCTCCGGCTTCGGCTCCGGAGGTGGCGGTGACGCGGCGGACGATGAGGCCGATGACGATGAGGAGGCACCGGCAAGAGTGCGACCAAAATAGTTGCCAAATCCCTTCAGCGCGGTGCCTCCCGGTCCATTAGCAAACTTGACTGCAAGCCAAACGGCAAGAAGCATTAAAAGAAGATAACCAATGGTTGCAAAAAGGCCGATAAGCCAGTCAGTTCCGCTAACTGGGGGCTTGTTATTCTTTATGATCTCGGCTTGGGCCAGGGGTCCTGGAACTTTCTGGGGTGGAGCTGCTGCTAAACACGGTACCGGCACTCCACTTATGTCTTTGGGAGGACACGACTTGAATCGAACGTTCGTTGGGTTGGAGTGAAATACGTGAGACGGTGGAGTGATGGGCAGTCGTTTAATGGATCCCATGTCGGCGGACAAGATTGCGATGGGGTTCTTCATAAAGACAACTGTTACCCGCTGTGATTGTCCAGTTAGGGTGACTTTCCATGTATAATAGCAATCGGCAGGATCGAGTATACTCGTCAAGTTCCAATCGCTCTGTGTTGCCGCAGGGACGTCTGGATACCCAAGATACCTATCTGGTTGCGCTCCCAATATACTCGGAATCTTGTTTGCAAATGTATTGACGAAACGAGTCTGTTCCTGCTGAGCCCCCAGTTTGGGTCTGTCGTTGATCTTGAGGGGAACAAAAATAACAAGTTTATCGGCTGCTCCATCTCTCGGTTCACAGACGCGCTTTTTTGGAAGTGCAAGGGCCTCCTTCTTTGCAATAAGGGTGCTCAAAGTGGATTGCGCAGTTATATAGCTCGCACTCGTAAGACCCTTTTTCATTTCGGCAAAGACTTGCTCTCTTGCTTTCTCAATCCTGCGCTCAAGAACAGCCGTTTGTTTGGTGAGTGCTTTTACTGCGCGAGACGAGTCATCCACCTGTTGAGTACATTCGGTTCCACTCAGTCCTCGGAAATCACCGATTTGAATCACGGCATCATACTGAACGCTTTCGATACGAATCGGACACGGATGAAACACGCTGATAAGTTTGACCTGAGGAATCTCGTGTGTTGTCCCCAATCCGTCATTAAAGGATACTTTGAACGGAATTGTTGGCTTAAGAAACAGTTTTGTAAGAGCGCCGTAGGTCTCTCTGTTCATCTCTACAATACCGTCATCGCTTGGATTCCAAATATAGACTTGTTTCTGATTACCCACAGTTTTGCTGTGCTTATCTTGATCTGCCTTCCATGCAACGAGATCCGAGTTAAAGTATCCCATTAACATTAGATAGTCATTCATCCATCTATGGCCTTCCGTACCAATCCCATCTTTACCCCATCTTGACGGATCTGCAACCTTATAGTGGTTTCCACTGCCAAATCCTTTCAGTCCTCCCGGACTGCCATCGGCGTTAAACACTCGTGCTCCACCGCTGTTTGACCGACTCAGATCCTGGTAAGGATTTCCATCCTTCCAGCCAACAGTGACGTCCCAGGTCCATTCATCTGAAGCCGTTCCCGTGTCGGGCACCTCAAGTTTCCCCAAGATGTCTCGTGACAATACGACGGACGATGATGAGGTCATTGAATCAACTGTAATCGTGCATTGGAACGCCCCTGTTGATGGACACGCAGCCGACTCCGATATCTTGAGTCCGCCCGCGCTTTCATTTGTCCTCCCGGTAGCCGGCCCAACGGTTTGGGAAGCAGGGTCGTTGTTGTTTAGCGCTTGTATCGAGAAGGCGTTCCCCATTGTCTCTACCTGACAAAACAAGTATCACGAAAGAAACAAGATGCCTCCTCCCCCAACAGTTCAAGCTCCTCCAACTGTGACTACGCCGCCACCGAAAGATGTTCCGTGGTGGGGTGCACTTATTCTTGCCATTCTGACGGCATTTGTCAGTGTGGTTGCAACCGTTTTTTACATTCTCGGGAACAAACCCAGACTTCCCGGAGCACCTGCTGGAATGGGTCAAATCTTTACGGATGTTATCATCTTTATTCCGTACATTCTGATTCTTTTCGGAATCCTTGCTGATATTTTTACCTTGCAGGGTGCGTACTCCATTCCGAGTCTGATTGGTCTCGTGTCTCTGCCCCTGCACAAACTGGCAGAGTATCTCTGGATTGGCGTAGCAACGCTTCTGGGTGAATTCTGGCGGCTAGCATCGACGTCGCCGGGAGCGGCGCCGGCGGCGGCTAGCGGAAGCAGTCGCAGAGGCGGTGCAATGAGTGCCTGGTCGGGATGCGACATGTATGGATTTGAGGAGTACTTTCACAGCCAGTACGCTCCCCAGGGACTGGTTGTGACGTCTACGATCTTCTGGTATTACATAATCGACCTGCTTACAAATCGCAACGCACTCGATGCAATTGCGGCGATTGTTGCATTCGCACTCTTCTTCATCCTGCAGGTGGTCCAGTTGACTGGGTGCAAAGACTTCACGGACAGTCCGTGGATCAAGTCGTTCATTGCCCTCTCCGAGGGGTTCTTCATTGGTGGCATTGGGTATGCGATTGTACAGGCATCTGCACCAAATCGCCTACCGTCAGCTGTTCTTCCTCGGGGACCGTCCTTGGAGTCCATGACCAAAAATGCAGATGGAAGCTACACGGGGGCCGATGGCAAACTATATGTCGTTGGACCCGATGGTCGCCCAATCCCTCAGTCCTTCTTCACTGACACTGCAAACTCAACTGCATCGGCACAGGCAAATGCCGTGGCTACCTTTGGTGCGGCGGCTGCGACCACCTGCCCTACGTAGAGCGCGCCTTCCTGAGGAGGGTGTAGTAAACAATCATATTTGTGCCCGCATGACGACCAACCTCGACGCCATCCTTCGTGATCACGATTGTAGGAACAACAGAGATCCCCATCTTGCGTCCAAGTCCGTGAAGATCGTCATGCGTATTGACGGACGTCCACTTGACATCGGCAAACTCCTCTTTCAGATCCTCAACTGCCGGCTTGATAACACTGCACGGCGTACACGACGGAGACCAAAAGTGAAAAGCCTCGATACTCATCTTGTATATAGTATCGTAGCTATTTCCTAAACACTTTATAATGGCGCAGCGTCCAACCGTACAAGAAATGCAGATTCTTCTAGACAGGGTCGCAAATGAAGACCCGATAACGCCCGCGTTGATAAGCGATATAGAAAATACAATGGCGAGAGGACCATCAAAGGCAGACCTTCCTCAACGAGCCTATGTATGGATAACATTTTATCGTGTTCTCGATCGAGTACGGGGACGGTATGGAAATAATATGAGTACAGACGATAAAAAGAAGAATCTTTCCAGTATGCTCGGGAAGGCTATACAAAACATAGAAGCTAACTTTGCAGTACGAAATGCCGGCTCACGACGTACCAGACGGCGCAAGACCCGTCGTTTCCACAAGTAACTGTCTCTCAGCGCGAATAACAGGTACCTTTGAGATCACCTGGCGGGTCAGAGCTACATCACGTTCTTTGCACATCTCAGCAAATGCCTTATACAAGTGCTTGTCAATCAAGTCCTTGTCTAGTGTGTCGATCTGACTACGAACCCAAGCAACAATATCCTTTTGCTGTACGGGTCCACCCATAATACGAAGTGGGCATCCGGGGAACAGCTCATCCACAACCGCCGGAATTTCAGGCTTCGGAACTACACCATTCACAATGTCTTGAGCCATCTTATCCACGACGGCATTCTGTCGAGACAAATCATCGACTCCACCCGTATGTGCCTTGACGTGAACGAAACGGTGAGACTTGAACTTGGAGAGACGGTCCGTCGTATCCTTGATCAGATCCTGATGCAGAACATCCTTGCCAGCAGCCGTCTTCCATCCACGATTGATCCATCCAGTCAGCCACGTCGACAAACAGTTGATTGAATATTCAGAGTCAGAGTAGATCACCAAATCACAATCCGTCTCCCCGCGATCTTCCAGTGTCCGTACTGCAAGATGGATACCCGACAACTCCGCTCGATTGTTCGTCTGCTCCTGGTCATCGGGGACGCGATGCGCGGTCGACCAGCTCGGGTGCTCAGGAAACCAAGCGGCAAACCCCGCCTTCGCTCCCTTCCGTCCGTTACTCGTGCAGGATCCATCAGTAAATACGCGCATGCCTCTTACTTGTTACGAGTATGTAGTTCCATTTCAAATGCCCGCGGATCGTCCCACAGCTTTGAATCCAGAGTTCCCTCAATATTTGGCTGATGGGTGTAGGCAGGAACGGTGGTCACAATGCATCGCGAGACAATCGCCTGTTGCAAAAGAGGTTCCTCAATGTGAAACCACACGCGACACCGAAATGATCGCTGTTCCAGAGACCGACGAAGCATCTGCTGACACGCTAAACTTAAAAAGTGAGCGTGCCAAATCAGGAGCACTCGGACACGAGTCGACCGGCGTGCAGGGGCAAATCCAATCCATTGCGCAAACCAACGCGCAAAGTCATCCATCGAGTTAGACACTGCAGCATCCACTTCCTCGAACTCACACTGGTCTGCGTACTTGGTCTTGTAAGCATCCCAAAGTGTTTTGGTTTCTCGATCGTTCAAACATTCATACAAAATACGGTGCGGGGGTGGGAAGGGTGCAGACATCACTCTGCCTTGTCACTAGACCCCACGATCCGTTTAACAGGGATATCCGCAGAGACGATGTAGATGCTATTCTCCGTGGCAACAATGAACACCTTCTCCTCCTTGATACGGGAGATGGTCTCGATCGGCGACGTGTACTCCGTATCGGACTTAACTAAAAACTTGGTGGTGTCTTGGACGCCAATGCAACACGCCTTTGTCAGACTGTCATTGTAGTAGTCCAGGTAGATCGGCTTGTCATTCTCAATCGCAATCTTGGCAGCAGCAGCCATAACAGTGGCAGACGGGACGGCGCTCATTTTCTTTGACGCAAGGACTTCCGACGGGACTTCCTACCGCGACGGCTCCGACGACGGCGCCCGCCGTCACCAGGGGGTGCAGTTGCAAAGATCGGAAAGGCAGGAGGCGGGGGTGGAGGGGGTTCACGTGCTAACCGCGTAGCCTGTCCCCTTGCTCTCGCCTCATCAATAAGTTTGAACAAAGCCATGTCCTTCTTCGCCTTCTCCCTACTTTCCCTAGACTGAAACATAAGTGCAATGTGCAGAATTGCGCGGTTGATCTCACGTTGTGCCTCGTCCGGCACGCCGAGATCTCGGGCTTCCGTTGCTTCATTTAGTGCATACTTAATTCTCTCCTCGTATCCAGGTAAAAATAGCTCTCTCTGTCCGTATAGTATATCGTTCACTATGGAAATCTCCTCTTCGGGCATATAGTCCTTCGCATTGGATATCCTCGCCTTCAGTTGTTCACGTAACTCCATCAGAACTTTATAACTAAGCGGTGGTGGGGCCATTGTTTATAGCTTCAGAAAATCGTCGAGACGTCCGGCGACTCTTTCTACCGCGGGGTGTCCGACGGCGCCCGCTTTTTGTCGGTACCTCACACTGTATCTCACTTTGATCAATCTTATTCATGATCGAGGGTCCGGCACCTCCTCTGTACTTTCTGTGCACACGATAGGTCCTTCTGTGCCGACGACGGCCTGCGGTGGGCACTGCAAACTTTTCATTGAATAGTTTCGTATAGCTTGCAAGGTATTCAGCGGACACCTTTCCTTCAAGTTCCACTGGATAGAGTCGGGCTTTACATTCTTCAGGGTTAACAAAACAAAGACCCGTAAATAGACTTCCTTTCAATGTTTCTTCAATATGCTGACCACAGATCCACTCGTTTTCAGGGTGTGGACGAACACTTCCATCCGGTTGGGTATGGATAAACTGAACCACCGGGTTTCCGTTTGCAGTGGGCTCGAGCTCGGACATACACTCAGCTGGAGGGGATGCGTGTTCAACCGGTGCGGCTTCTCCCTCAGGACGTGGCACTGGTGGGTAGACAACCTCAGCGACGGGCCTTTCGTCTTCGGGGAATGTACAGGGAAACGCAAATTTCTTTTCTTCGATTTTCTTCAGCGTAGTTCTGTCCCGCAGACTGGCTCCCTTCCATACTTCTTCAACCAGTTCGGTAATCGCAGTCAAATGCGGTATTTTACCAACCTCTTCCTGTAGCTGGCATGCATAGTTTAACAATCTCTCAACCCTGCGATGCTTCTCCTCGGCCCCGCCACCACCAGAGGTCCTACAGTCTGTCGCGAACGGGTCGCTCCCGAGCATCGAGATAAGAACTGGGGCGCCTTCAGGAAAATTTAGTTGATAGTGTTTGTGTCCAAGGCAGACGCGTCCGCAAAGAGTACACCATCCGATCTGACCCTGTTCGTTTTTATACTTGTTGTAGAGACCCACATGAAATGGCATTTTGCACGTATGCTTCATGTACATGCATCCATCTTGACGTTCCGAATATGCAAGACACACGGGACAGAAACTAATATCATTACCCCGCGTAGTAAAGATCCCGTTAAAAAGTTTGACATCGCTATCAGAATACCCCTTCCACAACGACATGCCTTCCACCGGAACCTGAGTCCTAATCTGATACTGACCGAGAGTTTCATCGCCCACGCCAGGCGGGTCTAAGGCACATCCTATAAATACATCTCTAATACGATGAAGCAAAAGTGCCTGTGGAAATGGCAGCGTTACCCTAGTGAGATGACTATTATTCCAGCAGGCCAACATCGTAAGTCCAGGTGGAAGAGCGGGCAATACCGTTAGCATGTTACCATGACAATGCAATTCTCTAAGAGTGGGTGGAAGAGCGGGCAATACCGTTAGCTTGTTATCGCTGCAAGCCAGAAGCTCAAGAGTGGGTGGAAGAGCAGGCAACTCCGTTATGCGGTTCATCCTGCAACGCAGATCAATAAGAGTAGGCGGAAGAGCGGGCAATACCGTTAGCTTGTTATCGCTGCAAAACAACTTCATAAGCTTAGGCGGAAGGGCGGGCAATACCGTTAGCTTGTTAGAGATGCAAGACAGGTGTCCAAGAGTAGGGGGGAGCTCGGGTAGGACGGTAAGTTGATTTATGTTGCAAGCCATACCAATAAGAGCAGGCGGAAGGGCGGGCAATACCGTTAGTTTGTTAGTGACGCAAGTCAGAGTCTCAAGAGTAGGCGGAAGTTCGGGCAATACCGTTAGATTATTGAGTCTGCAATTCAAATCTTTAAGAGTAGGCGGAAGGGCGGGCAATACCGTTAGCTTATTTTCACCGCAATATAGACTCTGAAGAGTAGGAGGAAGTTCGGGTAGGACGGTAAGTTCATTTTCGTAGCAACGCAATTCTGTAAGAGTAGGCGGAAGAGCGGGCAATACCGTTAGCTTGTTAACGGCGCAAGTCAGAGTCTCAAGAGTAGGGGGAAGTTCGGGCAATACGGTTAACAGATTACCACCACAGATGAGTCGTCTAAGAGTAGGTGGAAGAACAGGCAATACGGTTAACTGATTATCACTACAGTGGAGTTCTCTAAGAGTGGGTGGAAGGTCTGGCAGGGACGTAAGGGTTAAGTGAGTAATTTGTAAAATAGGACCTCCTAGAGCAATACGCTCCATCAGTGTTGCGGTACCCGGACCGTGCGCCATTGTTTATAGCTTCAGAGAATCATCAAGCTTGAACCGACTCTTCATGTTCAAACACGGCGTCTCAGCCTTGGGAATCGCCAGGACCAGCTTCACGGGATCCTTCACCTCGGGAACCTTGGCAGCCACTGCAAAGACAAACCTGACCAGCGCATCTACGTGCTCCTCGGCAGCCGGCGTCTTGGGTTGACGAACAGACTCCTTCAGATCATCCCCAATCGTCTTGACAAAGGCTGACATCAGCTCCTGTGGAACCAGTCCACGACTGAACAGCTCCGCAACATACACTGCAAAGGTACGCTTCCTCTCCTTCTGCTTGTACCAGACCAGGATCGCCTCGTTGTATCCAGGGTCCGTGTGGGACGGAACGATCGTCACGTTTCCATTGTCGTAGAGCGTGTCAAACATCTTGACCTGGACCAGGAGATCCTGCAATGCGTCAGGATAGGCCCCTGCAATGTCCTTGTATGCATCTGCCATCAGCGGTGCATAGAACGTTTGGGTAACACCACGGTCAAACAGCAAGGTCGTCACGCGCAGACGAAACATCGAATCGCGTTTGTCGAGCTTCTCCATGATCGCCACCATCATCTTGTCATATGTCTGCTTCGTCAACTTGTTCAAGAATGCATTGACCTCGTCGTAGTCGGCATCGTCCTTCTCACGAACCTTACGGTGAACTGAGAGCATGGCCAGTTCTCGCCAGTTTGATACCTCTTCTGCCGGAGCCCTGCGAATCGTTGGGCGCCGGAAGGAGGGTTTGAATGAGATCTTGAGCTTCGAAATGATTGTCCTGATTCCTTCATCGAGTGCCGGTCGGGGATTGCTTCGCAGAGAATACAAGGTTACGATATCCATTCTCTCCTGTTATGCTATTCAGAGAATCGTATCCATTTTCTTACTTGCAGATCTCTTGGTCCGGCGGCGCCGAATCGTACGGCGTCGTCCACCGCTAAATCCTTTACGATTAGGAGCAGGTCCTGCAATACCGGCTCTTTCCTTGAGAATATCCCCCTGTTGCGCTGCATTCTTCTTCTCGATTCCGCTCAGCATAGAAGCAATGATAGATTCAGGTCCATGCGGGAGCTTAGTATATGTATGCTCACCGTCAACAATCGTGGGGATACTAACACGATCAGCCATAAGTCTAGTGTTTCGGACATCCTTAGCTTTCTGTTTTGTCTGCCACTTTTCTAAAGCTGCAGGGTATGCGCTAAGCTTAACATCTGGACGGTACAAGTTGGTATTTTCGAAAACCTGTGGCATCCTGCGTCCGTTGTGGATACCCGGTGGAAATGGGAGAGTTACACGCTCGATGGGATTATTCTTAACAATCAACATCGTTAGTCCAAGTGGAAGGGCGGGCAATACCGTTATCCTGTTTTCATCGCAAATCAGACTCTCAAGAGTAGGTGGAAGATCGGGCAACTCAATGAGTCGATTATGGCCGCAACCAAGAAAACGTAGTCCAGGTGGAAGAGCGGGCAATACAGTGAGATTATTATTAGAACAACTAATCTCCTGTAGACCAGGTGGAAGAGCGGGTAGACTAGGGAGAAGATTACGTGAACAAGAAAGGCGAGTCAGTGTAGGTGGAAGATTGGGCAATACAGAGAGATTATTCCGATCACAGTGCAAGTTGAATAGATTGGGCGGAAGAGCAGGTAGACTAGGGAGAAGATTAAGTTCGCAATTGAGTCTCCTCAGACTAGGTGGAAGTTCGGGTAACCCAATGAGTCGATTATAGTTGCAAGTCAGAGTCTCAAGTGTAGGTGGAAGGGCGGGCAATACCGTTAGCTCGTTTACCGTGCAGTAGAGTTCTATAAGACTAGGTGGAAGGGCGGGGAGTTCAATGAGTCGATTGTTACTACAGTCTAAACTTACAAGAGTAGGCGGAAGGGCGGGCAATACCGTTAGCTTATTTCCACCGCAATTTAGAGTCCGAAGAGTAGGGGGAAGTTCGGGCAAGGATGTAAGTCCTAAACCATAAAGCCTCAAGGCGCCGTCACCAGTCCTCACCACATCGTCAATGAGACGCAATAGTTCGGCTGTTCCAGGTCCGTGCGCCATTGATATATATCAGAGATTACTTACGGGACTTGCGAGACTTCTTAGCGTGACGGCGACGACGACCACCGTGGCGACGGGTCTTACGCCGACGACGGCGACGACCACCCGA
>Ga0209550_10002712_pt1 | contig 17009 bp, 16 predicted proteins | sample LauGreSuBDMM15SN_2_FD_187567 | JGI IMG/M metagenome (GOLD analysis project Ga0209550, IMG submission 187567) | Freshwater lake microbial communities from Lake Michigan, USA - Su13.BD.MM15.SN (SPAdes) (version 5) | ecosystem: Environmental > Aquatic > Freshwater > Lake | place: Lake Michigan...
AGACCTCACACCACCCAACGAAATTTTGCATGCCATGCAATCGCAAATTACGGCTGAACGTGAAAAGCGTGCACTGATTGCAGCTTCCGAAGGACGCCGCCAAGAGCAAATCAACATTGCCACTGGTGAACGTGAAGCTTTCATAGCGCGCTCAGAAGGTGAAAAGCAAGCCGTCATTAACAAAGCCGAAGGCGATGCTGCTTCTATCATGGCTGTTGCCGAAGCTACCGCTCAAGCCATCGAGCGCATTGCGGCCGCCATTCAAAAACCTGGTGGTGAACAAGCTGTTCAGCTCAAAGTGGCAGAGCAAGCTGTTCTCGCCTACGGCAAAGTGGCGCAAGATGCCAAAACCACGCTCATCGTGCCCAGCAACATGACGGAAGTGTCTGGACTCATCGCTTCGGCGATGCAAATGGTCGGCACCGGAAAAAACGCCTAAGCAGGGACTCAAAGCCTTATTCAATTAAGCGAAGCGGTTGTGGTATTTTAAGGGGCTTGTCTTGTAAGGTACCTTAAATGTCCATGTCCATGTCCATGTCTTTGCCCCTTGTACGCCGTGCTTTGCTCATATGCGCAATGGGGCTGCTTGCCAGCGTGTCAGCCTATGCCAAAGAACCTGTGCGTGTGGGGTCTAAGATTGATACCGAAGGCAAGTTACTGGGCAATATCATCGTTCTTGCGCTTGAGGCCAATGGCATTAAAACTGAAAACAAGTTATCACTTGGCAACACCAAGATAGTTCGCACAGCCCTTCTTTCGGGTGAGATTGATCTTTACCCTGAGTACACAGGCAACGGCGCTTTCATGCTGGGCGCTGAAAAAAATCAAGCTTGGAAGGACTTTCGGGCAGGTTACGAATTGGCTAAAAAAATTGATTTTGAAAAAAACAAAATCGTTTGGCTAGAACCTGCCAATGCCAACAACACCTGGGCCATCGCCGTGCGCAAAGACCTGGCCACTTCCAACCGACTTCGCACCATGGAAGACTTAGGACGCTACATAGCCAAGGGTGGTGCATTTAAACTGGCCGCATCGGCTGAATTCATGGAACGAACAGACGCCATGCCTTCATTTCAAACTGCTTACGGATTTAAGCTGCGTGCTGATCAAGCGCTTGTTTTGGCAGGTGGCGACACAGCCACCACGATCAAAGCTGCCGCAGAAAAAACATCAGGGGTGAACGCCGCCATGGCTTACGGTACCGACGGATCATTGGCTGCTTTAAGTCTTATCGTCATGGAAGACCCAAAGGGTGTGCAGCCAGTGTATGCCCCGGCACCGTTGGTGCGTGAAGAAGTTCTCAAGCGTTATCCCGCTATTGCCACCATTTTGGCTCCTATCTTCAAATCCCTCGACAGAACAACCCTGCAAATGCTGAATGCGCGCATTCAATTGGAAGGCCAAGACCCCCGCAAAGTGGCAACCGTCTACCTCCAAAGCAAGGGATTTCTGAAATAAGCAACGCAATGCGGCTCTCGCTTGTCAATCGCTGCAATCCGGTACTAGCGCTATTTCTGGCGCTGGCACTTAGCGCCGCGTACTGCCTGCCATTTGTGCGAGTTTCACCCAATCGACTGCTGTCTGGCGAGCCGGTTTTTTTAGCGGATGTCTTGCTGCCTCTAAATAGCCCGCTGGTCGTTCCACTCATGTTCGCCCTATTCACTCTGCTGAGCATGGCTGCTTGGCAGCCCAAAAGGCGTATCACTCAAGCCTTGGTTTTTTTGGCAATGGCCGCTGGCCTTGCCAGCTTGTGGTTGTTAGCAGGCCACTTCGCCAACCATGCTATTCAAACCCAAAATCCATTCGCTAGAACAACATTGGGCGCTGGGTTCTGGACGCTGAGTGCAATAACCTGGATGATCGGCTTAGACGCTATTGCTCGCCTTCAATTGGCAACTCTGCCCCGCCTGTTTGTACAAAGTGCGCTATTGCTGCCGTTGTTGCTTTCATTGAATCAGGGTTTGCAATTGTCCATCGGGCAAGAATATGCCAATCACAACGATGTTTTCTGGCCCGCCATTTTTCGTCATCTTCAAATTGTGATTCTGGCCGTCGCACCAGCCTTGGTTATTGGCTTGCTGCTGGCTTGGCGCATGTCTAGAAATCGAAGGTTGCGACAATCATTGTTTCCTGTTCTCAATCTGATTCAAACCATTCCATCCATTGCCCTCTTCGGACTGCTCATGGCACCATTGGCTTGGATTGCTTTTCAATGGCCAGCCCTAAGCCGCGCAGGCATTGGCGGTGTCGGCATAGCGCCCGCAGTGCTCGCCTTGCTGATGTATGCGTTGCTGCCCATTGCTCGCTCGGCGCTGGCTGGTTTAGAGCAAGTTCCTGCTGAAGCAGTCAATGCGGCCCGTGCTATGGGCATGACTTCACGCCAGATATTGTGCGAAGTTGAGTTGCCACTGGCACTGCCAGTCCTGTTCATCGGATTGCGTACTGCAGTGGTACAAACCACAGGCCTTGCAGCTGTCAGCGCACTCGTGGGTGCTGGTGGCTTAGGTCAAATGATGTTTGATGGGCTCTTTAGCGCTGCCAACGAACTGGTCATACTGGGCGTGATCCCCATCGTGATGCTGGCCATGTTGGCAGACACTGCATTTAAGTTGCTGGGTTCCTTATTCTGGACAAGCCCATGATCATCAAGTTTAAAAATACTTGCAAATCCTATGGAGCAGAAGCCGCCATTGCCGATTTCAATTTAGACATCCAAAAGGGTGAACTGCTGGTGCTGCTGGGGCCCTCGGGTTCTGGCAAATCGACTGTTCTGAAAATGGTCAACCGCATGGTCAGTCATGATGAAGGCCAAATTTATTTCCATGACCGAGAAATCAACAGTTTTAACGTGCAGGACTTGCGTCGCCGCATGGGATACGCCATTCAGTCAGTGGGTTTATTCCCTCACAGAACCGTCGCTCAAAACATCGCCACAGTACCCAAGCTGCTGGGATGGGATACCCAACGTGTGCAAGCGCGTGTCAACGAGTTGCTCACATTGCTTGCCATGGATCCCAAGCAATACGCCGCTCGCTACCCGCACCAACTCTCAGGCGGACAGCAGCAACGGGTTGGCGTAGCACGTGCTCTGGCCGCCAATCCAGATGTGCTTCTCATGGACGAGCCCTTTGGCGCCCTCGACCCAATATCCCGCGCTGCCTTGCAAGTGGCGCTGAAACAGATTCAGCAAACAACCGGTAAAACCATTCTGTTTGTCACCCACGACATCGATGAGGCTTTGTTGCTGGCAACACGCATCGTGCTGCTAAATCAAGGGCGCATTGTGCAGGTGGGAACCCCCCTTGAATTGCTGCAGCAACCGGCCAACGACTTTGTCGTCAATTTCTTGGGGCGCGCAGATTTGGGGCTTCAACAGCTTTCAATGCGATCCATTGCGCCCTATGTCAAAGCGATTGAAGGGGCGCCACCCACTCACGTGATTGCCTATTCAGTTTCACTCAGAGAAGCTATTTCGCGCATGGCAACACTGCATGTGTCCGCACTGAGCGTCGTGAAAGAAGATGGCACAGTGCTGGGGCAGGTGCAGGCCGCTGATTTGCTTGAGAACAAGCATGTCTGAGTTGCGCGCTTATTCATCTCATACCCCTCGCCACGGGTCTACTCGGCTAGGCTGGAGCGTGGGGGCTTTGTTGCTTCTGGCTTATGGTTTGCCTTATTCCCAACCGCTATTCGCAGCTTTGTTTCCCGACCTCGCGCGGCCGGTTTATGTGCAAGAGCCGATGGCGGCGTTAATGTGGCAACACATCGGGCTGGTATTGTTGTCGAGTTCTATCGCTGTGATCATTGCAACATTGGCAGGAATGGCCACCACTTTCAAAACGGGCCAAGCCTTCAAACCAATGATGGAAATGCAGGCTGGCATGGGTCAAACTTTTCCACCCGTCGCAGTGTTAGCTGTGGCGGTTCCAGCGGTTGGTTTTGGAGAACTGCCCGCGCTCATTGCGTTGTCAATTTTTGGTGTGTTGCCTGTGCTTCAGGCTACGTTGGCCGGACTGGCTTCCGTGCCACCTTCAGTGCTTGATTCAGCGCGCGCGATGGGAATGACGCCACGCCAAATATTGACGGAAGTTCAGATGCCATTGGCCATTCCACTGTGGCTGGCTGGCGTGCGAACTTCCGTTGTTGTGAACATAGGCACTGCCGCCATTGCCTCCACTGTGGGTGCCAAAACACTCGGATTGCCCATCATCATTGGGCTTTCTGGCTTTAACACAGCCTATGTCTTACAAGGTGCCATGATGGTGGGGCTGCTGGCCATTGCAGCCGATTTGGCGTTTGATGCACTAGCCCTCAAGCTGCAAGGCTCTGCAACTTCAGGCGTTGACAATCAAGCGTGATTTTTGCGCTTCACCGATGTGCCCCACGATGGCGGCATCATGGAAGCCGTGACGTTTGAAAATGGTCAGCACCTCAGGCACTGTTTCTGGAGAACAAGTGACCAACAAGCCACCGCTTGTTTGAGGGTCAGACAAAAGCGCTTGGCATTCAGCTGGCACGCCACTGTCGAGGCTAATTTCCTTGCCATAGCCATCCCAGTTTCGGCCTGACGCACCTGTCACATTGCCACTTTTTAACAAAGCAGGCACATTGGGCAACAATGGCACATCAGACCATTTGATGTAAGCCGTGAGCTTGGCACCTCGCGCAATTTCCAGGGCATGGCCTGCCAAACCAAACCCTGTTACGTCTGTCAAAGCATGCACACCGTTGAGCTCAGCCAACTCAGGGCCAGGCGTGTTGAGCTTGGTGGTGTTTGAAATCATAGATTCGTAGCCGGCGGCATCGAGAACTTCTTTTTTGAGCGCAGCAGACAAAACACCCACACCAATTGGCTTGCCTAGCACCATGACGTCGCCAACGCGCGCACCATCATTCCGTTTGACGCGATCTGGATGAACCAACCCCAGCACAACCAAACCATAAATGGGCTCAACTGAATCAATGGTGTGTCCGCCCGCAATGGGAATACCGGCTGTGTTGCAGACAGAGGCACCCCCTGCCAGAATTTTTCCAATGGTGTCTGTTGACAACACATTGATTGGCATGCCGACCAAAGCCAAAGCCAAAATGGGTTTACCTCCCATGGCATAGACATCGCTAATGGCATTGGTAGCTGCAATACGCCCAAAGTCATAAGGATCATCCACGATGGGCATGAAGAAGTCAGTGGTTGCAATCAGGGCTTGATGGTCGTTGAGCTTGTAAACAGCCGCGTCATCTGCAGTGGCAATACCGACCATCAATTCTTGAGGAATCGGCATTTGGAGTGTGCCTTTGAGGATTTCGGACAAAACCGCAGGCGCAATTTTGCAACCACAGCCACCGCCATGTGAGAGTGAGGTCAACCGGGGTTCAGTGTGATTCATGGAATTTCCTTGATGCAAAAAATAGGGGGCACTTGAAGCGCCAAAGACTTAAGACAAATGACGCGCCGCAATGGCGCTTTCCACAATTGTAAGCAAGGCTTTGTGTTCGTGCTCGGCTGAAAATAAAGGTGCGCGCTGAGCGCATTGGGTTTTTAGCAATTGTGCAAACTCGGCGTCTTGGCGAAAACGAACAAGCATGTTGGCAAGGGCCTTGGCGTCCCCCACTGGAAACAGCCCCGCATAGTCTTCGCCCAGCATACCCATGTTGCCAGCAATGCGCGATGCAATGACAGGAACGCCACTGCAAACAGCCTCCATGATGACGTGGGCACCCCCTTCCATCACGCTGGTATGAACAAGCACGTGGGCACGCTGAATTTGATGGCGAGTTTGGGGGTAGCTTAAGGCACCTGTGTACTGATATTGGGGGTAAAGCGCCGCTGTTTGATTCGCTATAGATGCAAGCGTTTGATCATGCGGCGCACCAATATGCTGAATTTGAATATCGCGATGCTGCGCTAAAAGAGCGACAGCTTCAAACAAAGTGCGCGGAGATTTTTCCTCACGCAGATGGCCTACCATCACAACTCGTGTACAACGCGTTGTTTTAGGCAAGGTCACTCGGGAGGTGGTTGACTGGAGGACCACAGATGTTTTGGCTTGGAGTGACTCAGGCAATTCATGCAACCCCATGGACTGCAACACAACCAGGCGAGAGGCAAGCTGAAGGGATTTTTGCGCATGTGCGTCGCTCTTGATATCGCGGTACAAATCAGTGCCTGTGAGAACCACCACCAAACCATTGTCGCCATGTACTGCGTGCCAAGCCGCAATCGACGAAAAGCTGCGACGCGCATGCAAAGCAATTAAAACAGCGTCTGATTTTGAGCCGTCCCACTCGCCAAGCAATCTAACCCGAAAATTCGACTTGAGCAGTTGACGATATCGTTTGGCTGTTTGCCAATTACCATTATTGGCACTGGCAAGGGCAGGACTTACAATGACAACCGTTTGTTTGGCAGATTGGGTACGCGTAACTTCTGATTTAAGTAACTTTTTTGGGAGTAACTTCGGATGAGGAGCTTGTTTCATATTCAGTGATCAAGCATATCGAAAAGGACAAAAGCAATCAATGCGTCATGTAAATATCCTGATACTGTCAAAGGCTCTTCAACACCTTCGTGATCAGACACTGAGCTCATTTGATGGCTATTTAAGCAGCAACAATCTCACCGTCCCCTTCAAATCGGGGTTAAATCCGCCAGTTTGGGAACTAGGCCATGTGGCATGGTTTCAGGAATATTGGATTGGCCGCAATTTGCAACGCTCTCAGGGCCTAGCTTGCGATAGTGCACATGCACGCAACGCATCGATTCTCCACGAAGCCGATGTGTGGTTCGACAGTGCCAAGGTTGCTCACTCAACGCGCTGGGAATTAAAGCTTTTAACGCCCCAACAATGCATCGCATACGCCAATGAAACTTTGGCTCAAACTCTTGCTCTGCTAGAAAAAGAAACTGACAACAGCCCCGCGCTTTATTTCTATTGGCTGGTTCTGCAGCATGAGGCCATGCATTTAGAGGCCAGCGCCTACATGGCGCAATCACTTGGTGTGCCCTTCAAAGCATTTTGGCAGCAAGGGGCTGAACATTCTCTTAAGCTTCAAACGACACAAACCAGCCCACCACAGAGCCGTGTGAATGAAAAAACAGCACACGTGCCATCACAAATTTGGAAGTTAGGCTCTCAGGTTTCAAATTTTGATGTAAGTCACCCCGAAAGGGATTTTTCTGCCAACTCAAGCATGAAAGAAAATACTTTCTGCTTTGACAACGAATTGACTGAAAAGATTTGCACGATTCAAGCCTTTGAAATTGCATTGCAACCTGTCAATTGGTTGCAATATTTAGAATTTATCAATGCCACGGGCCATCCGCTTCCAAAATACATTCGAAAAACAAACACTGATTTTGAAACAGAAGTTTTTGGTCGTTGGCTGACTTTCAACAAGCATGCACCCGCAGTGCACCTGTCGTGGCGCGATGCCCAAGCCTACTGTGCTTGGGCCCAGTGCCGTTTACCGACTGAAGCAGAGTGGGATTGCGCGGCTAAAACAATCAAAGACTTTCAGTGGGGTGAAGTTTGGGAATGGACTCAAGACACGTTTGCCCCTTATGAAGGCTTTGTAGCACACCCCTACACCGAGTATTCAGAGCCTTGGTTTGGCACGCACAAAGTGTTAAGGGGCGCCTCTCATGCCACTCACCCCTTCTTGCGACATGTCAATTATCGAAATTTCTTCACGCCAGAACGCGACGATATTTATTCAGGATTTAGAATCTGCACACTTTGATCAATATTGATCAACTCGCTTCAAATTAACTGGCCCAAAATAAAGCGTAGTGCGACTTTGGATCGGTCCAATGCTGAACGCTTTTAAAGCCCGACTTGCGCAACTGAGCCGTGAAATTTTCAATCGACCATTTGTAAGAATTTTCAGTGTGGATGGTTTCGCCTTGTTTAAATGGGCGCTGCTGCCCATGCCACTGAACGGTTAGATTTCGCTTGGCTTGCAAGTGCATTTCAATACGCGACTCTTGCACATTAAAACGTGCAATGTGTTGCCAATCGCGCACATCAAAATCTGAGCCTAGCAATTGATTGGCACGCCTTAGCACGTTCAAATTGAAGGCGGCAGTGACGCCTAAGTCATCTGCATAGGCTCGCTCAAGCGTGTTTGTGTCTTTGACCAAGTCGATGCCAATGATGAGTCCGGAACCAGGCTGACCCTTTTTGCAAAGGACGGCAACTCTTTCCAAAAAATGCAAGGCTTCCGTGGGATTGAAATTTCCCAAACTGGAGCCAAGGTACAAGGCAAGCAGCGGCTCTTGAGTCAGTTGTTGCTGAAGCTTTTCTGGAAACTGAAGTGAATTTGAAAAATCCATGCCCACACCAACCACATCGACTTCAGAGTATTTGGCCTGTAAATCTTTTAAGTGGTTGGAGAGATAGTCAACTGAAATATCAACCGCAACATAGGTTGCTGGCATGGATCGAGAAAACAAATTGACTGCTTTCTCGCAATTGCCAGAACCAAGGTCAATCCATGTGGCATGTTTGGGAAATTGAGCATGAATGTCGTGAGCTTGTTGCGTGAAAATTTCCAACTCGGTTCGGGTTGGGTAGTATTCAGGCAACAAGGTAATTGCATCAAACAAGACCGAGCCCATCTCATCGTAAAAGTACTTTGGTGACAAGGTGGCCTGAGGACACAGCAAGCCTTGGCTTAGCTCTTGAACATTGGCATCTTTGTTTTCTTTGTGAATGTCAAAAAACAGGGGCTCTTTGAATTGCATCAGAATCTCTTTGAATAAATTGCTTTAGCGGTTTAGCGGTTTAGCGGTTTAACCATCGTCTCAGACTAAAGCTCAGCGCATCGACACACGCCACCATCAGCAGCATTGCGCCCAAAATCGTCGCGGTCTTGTTCATGAGAAACAGGCCCATGTTGAATGACAACATCTGTCCCAGGCCGCCAGCACCCACAACCCCCAATACAGCAGCGGCTCGAATGTTGTTTTCCCAGCGGTACAAGGTATAACTCATTAACTGCGGCAAGACCTGCGGCAAGGTGGCGTAGGCAAAGACGCGCAGCGGCCCCACCCCTTGCGTGCGCAAAGCATCACCAGGGCCCGTGGGTATGTTTTCCATGGCCTCTGCAAACAGCCGACCCAAAACGCCACTGGTGTGAAGTGCCAGAGCCAAGGTGCCTGCCATGGGTCCTAGGCCCGCAGAAATTAACAAGAGCGCAGCCCAAACCAGCTCAGGAATGGCTCGCAAAGCGTTGAGCAGCCAGCGAGTGGGGCTGCGCAGCCAAGCAGCATCTTGTTGTGACATGCGGCTAGCGGGCACAGCCAAGGCCAAGCCCAAGGCTGCAGCCATGATGGTACCGAGCGCTGACATGGCCAATGTTTCCCAAGCTGCCAACACGACCTTGTTTAAAAACTTAGGCGATAGATCGGGCGGGAAAAACTCCGCCATAAAACGGTACATGCTGCGGCCGGCCTCTAGTGAAGCAAAGGCTGCCCAATCGAGGTCCAAAGACACAAAGCTTGCAAGGACCAACAGCAGCAAACCGACGCTGAACCAGCAAGCTCTGCATCTGGCATCGAACAAGGGTGGTGGCAGCTTGTAGGGCGGGTTGGCCGCCTCAAGGTAAAAGGACTTTGACAAAGGCTTAGCCGAGGTCTTGGGTTTCATGACAAAGCCCTTCTCAGCCAGGCACTCACACTGTCGGCCAAAGCGACCAGCAAAATGAAAATCAGTAGCAAAGTGGCAACTTCGCCGCCATTGAACATCTTCATTGAATTGTCCAGTTGCTGGCCCAGCCCTCCGGCGCCCACAAAACCCAATACAACCGATGACCGAATAGCACACTCCCACCGGTACACCGTGTAGGACGCCAGTTCAGCGGCATGACTTGGAAGCAAGGCATAAACAAATGCTTGCAAACGTCCACTGCCATTGCGCATCAGGGTGTGGGTGGCGTGGCTCTCGCCGCTTTCCAAGATTTCGGCATACACCTTGCCAAGCATACCGCCATACGTCAGCGCAATGGCGAGCACACCCGCGGTTGGGCCAAGGCCCACAACGCGCACAAAGACCAGAGCCCATACCAGTTCAGGAATGCTGCGCAGTACGATCAAAGTGGCGCGCACGCACCAGCGCAACACAGCTGGCCAGCGGTCCATTCGACCCGACAATGCAGACAGCGACAAAACACGAGTTGCCATCAAGCACATGGGTATGGCCAGCATCAAAGCCAAGGTAACGCCTGCGGTTGCCATGGCAACAGTGCGCCAAGTTTCGCGAACAACCATGCGCATGAATTCAGCGTCGTAGACCAATGGCCAAAAAATGGCCAGAAAATCGCGACTGACTTTTCGATTTTCAGGCTCCCACAACACCCAGGGTCGAAACTCAGTGGCAACACCCAGTGGCCAGAGAAGCAACAGGGCAAAAGTCAGCCAAAAGATCCTTGAAGAAAAATCTGGATCGCGCAGCTTGCCTGCTAGCGGAAGATTGGCTTGAGGCAAGTGGGTAGCAGACATACTAAAAGGCCAGTGCAAACGAGCTGCTGGTTTTAGCGGCAGTGCATCACAACAGGCGCAGGCACAACCGGATTTTGTTCAGGCTCAGCATTTGAGGCGTCGAGCCCAAACTCATTCGCCTGTTCCTGCCCTTGCTGTTCATACAAATTTGCAAGTCGTTCTCGGGTCACTTGTGCGGATGGCAAATCAAAAACCATCTGACCTTGATGCAAGCCAATGATGCGATCGAAGTGCGTCAGGGCCATGTCGACTTGATGCAAGGTGGCAACCATCGTGATTTGACGCTCACGCGCAAGCTTCACCAACGCCGTCATAGCAATGCGAGCACGCATTGGATCAAGGGCAGACAAGGGCTCGTCAATCAACCACAAACTGGCAGGCGACAGCAAAGCACGAGCCAATCCAACGCGTTGACGCTCTCCGCCTGAAAGGCGGTCTACCCTGTCGAATAACTTGTCACTCAGGTCAAAGTGGTTGAGCGCTTCGTAGGCTGCTGGAATGTCTATAGGGTAGAACAGCGAGCGCAAGCTGGCGACCAAACTCATGCCTGGCAACCGTCCTGCTAGCACCGATGTCACAACACGTTGGCGCGGCGGTAAGGGCGGCACTTGGGGCGCTAGAAACAATCGACCCCGCAAAAGACGAAGCTCATGGCTTGACAAGCGCCAGGGCGATTGACCCCCTAAACGCAATTCGCCGCTGGTTGGTTTCTGAGCACAAGCCAGCACTTGAAGCAAGCTTGTCTTGCCGGCACCAGAGGGCCCAATGATGGCCACCTGCTCGCCGGCGCTGAGTTGAAGGCTAATCCCTTGCAGGGCCGCAGGTGCATTGGCCGCTGCAGATGGGTGGCGGGCCTGAAGACCCAAGAGCTCAATGTTCAAGGGTGATGTACCCGTTTATTGGAGCAAGCCCGCGCTGCGTGCAGCTGACTCTAAGCCTTTGTAATTTTCGGGCGTGGTAGGCACATAGCGGGTGGCACGATTGAGCTTCAGTATTTCGGCATGCTCAGGGTTGGCAGGACTTAGCGCAAGCAGGGCTGCCTTGATTTTTTCGCGCTGCTGCATGGGCATGTCAGCATGCACCGACCAGTTGTAGTTGAAGTAGCTTGGCGTGGTGAAAAACACATTCACATCTTGAGTGTTAACCTTGTTTTCAGTCACAAATTTTTGCCAAACCGTGATGTCTAGGGCAGCCGCATCCACTTTGCCACTGACCACAGACGCGATGGTGGCATCATGGGCACCGCTGTAGGCAACGCGCTTGAAATCTTTTTCAGGATCGATGTTGGCTTGCAACAAAAAGCTTCTTGGCATGAGGTGACCAGAAGTGCTGCTTTGGGACCCGAAAGAAACTTGCTTGCCCTTCATGTCTGCCAAACCCTTGATGCCAGAATTGGTCTTGGCAATGAACACCGACTGAAATTTAGTGTCTTCCTCGCGTTGCGCCAAAGGCACAATTTTGCCACCAGAGCGAATGCTAGCCTGTACAAATGTAAAGCCACCAAACCAAACCAAGTCGACCTTTTTATTCACCAGCGACTCCACTGCTGCGGGATAGTCGGTCACCGGGGTAAATTGAACCTTCATGCCCAGTTGCTTTTCCAAATAATTGGCAAGTGGGGTGAACTTGCGAATCTGCTCGGTAGCCGCTTCCTCGGGGATGGTCGTAACCCTGAACGTAGTCTGGGCTTGTACGTGTGTCATGGCTGAAATAGCCACAACACAAGCGCACGCAAAAGAAGAGAGTAGTTTTTTCATACCGAAAGATTCGCAGTTAGAAGTTGAAAAATGATGGCCGATGTTTGGGTCATTTTAGGTGCAATGTCAACCCAGCTGATGGGTGTCGTAAAGAGTGGCTTCTAAGCGGCTTGTAAATTTAAAAAGTTCGATAAGTTAAAAACAGAATTGGGTGCGATGGGTATCAGTGCTGAAGGCAGCGGTTTGAAGTTCATGGCCATCGACTTGCTTGGCTTTGAAGAAGCCGATTCAGGCAATGTGGACAATAAATCAATGAGCAGGTGATCTTGTAGAAATGCTTTTTCAAACTGAAACGCCTGTTCCGAAACCTGATTGGTTAATTGCCATTCAGGTGAGGATTGGGCCTTGTCGTTGCCCGCACTGGCAAAACCAAAGCCATTGACGACGTCCCAAACAGATAAATCATTCAAAGAGGCCACCAACTTGTAGCCGCCGCCGGGGCCACGGGTTGCTTGCACCAAGCCCAACTCTCTTGCATCTTTCAAGATGCCTTCAATGTAGGACAAAGAAACGCCTGTGGCAGATGCGAGGGAGTCTGCCGTGGTGGTTCTGTGACTCGGGGTGCTGGCGATGTGCGCAATGACTTTTAAACCCAGGGAAGCACGCTTGCTGATCATTGGAACTCCTATTCAAGACAAGTGGAATTTATCATGCATAACTTTAAAATTATTCAAATATGTGAAATAATTCGTAAAATCTATTCAAAAACAATTCAAAAAGATATATGAATCCCAAAAAATTAAGCAATCTGCACAAAATTGGCGCAGTTTCAAGCCTCAGCGGTGTTCCCACCCCCACCCTTCGCGTCTGGGAACAGAGATATCAGACTTTTCAACCCCAAAAAACAGAAAGCAAGCACCGCCTGTTCACAGACGACGATGTTTTGAAGGCCACCTTGCTCAAAAGGCTCACAGAACAAGGTCATGGCATCAGCAACATTGCCAATCTGGCCACGACAGACCTGAACAATTTGTTGCAACAACAGCAAGAAACAAATCAAAGGAAAGCCAGAACAGGACTGCAAGGGCAGTCTGCTTCTGTGGCGGTCATTGGGCTGACCCTTGCCGCCAGAATTGAGTCTAAAAAATTCACTTTGAGTTTTAACAATCAAGCAATTCGCATCACAGATATATTTGAAAACCTGACTCAAGCGCTCGCGACCACATTCCAAACAAAAACACAAATTTTGCTCATCCACACAAACTCATTGGATGCAGGGGTTCAGGTTGACATTCATCGCTTGGCAAAGATCAACAACAGTTTGCAAGTGATCGTTCTTTACAACTACGGACAAGAGCCCATTATTGAATCGATGAAACGCAGTGGGATGATTGTTCGCCGGGAGCCCCTCAGCGATTCAGACTTGGCAGATCTCATCAACTCTCTTCGAATGGTAGATACCGAATCAAGCGCCGCTCATTTGCCATCTGGCACCATCATTCCAGCCAGGAAGTACGACGATATTGAGCTCCTTCGCCTTTCGGGCATTTCGAGCGATATCTTGTGTGAGTGTCCGCGTCACGTGGCAGAAATCATCACGCAGCTTGCAAGCTTTGAACAGTACAGCCGCGATTGCTTGAACAAATCGACAGAAGACGCACACCTTCATTCCTACCTCAGCACGGTCTCTGGTTCTGCCAGGGCACTTTTTGAATCGGCACTTGAAATGGTTGCCAAACACGAAGGCATCGATTTGCGAGCATTGTCAAAATAATTGCGCCTATCTTTGGTCAGATCCTCACATGAGCTACGAACTGGTTTGGTTCAAACGCGACTTGCGGTGGGAGGATCATGCCGCTTTGGCGCAAGCGTCGAGAAAGGGACCTGTTCGATGCATCTATGTCATTGAGCCTGATTTATGGCTTCAGCCCGATTCAGCCCTGCAACACTTTGAGTTTGTCAGGGAGTCATTGCAGGCTTTGGACAAACACTTGAGGACCCTGGGAGGTTGCATCGAAATTTTCACGGGAGAGCTAACCCAAGTACTGCATCAAATCTGGCAAGACGCACCATTTACCAACCTTTACTCGCACGAAGAAACAGGCAACGCCTTCACCTATGCTCGCGACTTGAAAGTCGCTTCATGGTGTCAGTCTCAAGCCGTGACTTGGCATGAGTTTCCCCAATTTGGCGTTGTGCGTGGCCTCAAAGATCGAAATTTGTGGCAAAGCGCGTGGGAGCGGCATATGTCGGCTCCCATCAGTACGGCAGAGAACTTGCGGTTCTGGCAAGCGCCACCACAATCTGCCATGGTCATGCGAGCACCACCCCACTTGAAGCACAACCCGCCAAGGCGACAACGTGGCGGACGCCCTATGGCCATGGCCACCCTGCATAGTTTTATCAATGCGCGCAGCATGGGCTATCGGGGCGGTATTTCTTCGCCTTTGTCTGCGCCAGATGCTTGCTCAAGGCTTTCTGCTTACTTGGCGTGGGGTTGCATCAGCATGCGGGAAGTGGTGCAACACACACGAGCGCAGCTGGCCTCTTTGCCACCGCAAGCCAGTCGACACAAAGCAGGCTTAACGGCATTTGTAAGCCGACTCTATTGGCATTGCCACTTCATTCAAAAACTCGAAAGTGAACCCCGCATTGAGTGGGACAACATGCACCGAGGCTACGACATGCTTCGCGAAAATGAGTTCAACCATGCGCACTTTGAAGCACTGAAAGCGGCACAAACAGGTTGGCCGATGGTGGATGCCTGTGTGATCATGCTGCGAGAAACAGGTTGGTTGAATTTCCGCATGCGAGCCATGTTGGTTTCTGTGGCCGCCTACCCACTTTGGCTCCATTGGCGCCCCGTCGGTGAATGGCTAGCCACACAGTTTTTGGATTACGAACCTGGCATTCATTGGAGTCAATTGCAAATGCAATCTGGCACCACGGGTATCAACACCACACGGGTTTACAACCCCATCAAGCAAGCTCAAGATCACGATCCACAAGGCAAGTTCGTCAGGCGCTGGCTCCCTGCCATGAGAAGCGTTCCTGACACTTGGTTGTTTGAACCATGGATGATGCCTAAGCTTGAGTCAACAGATGCAGCGCAAACGCCAGAAATAGTCATGCCCTTGGTGGACCTTGCCATGGCAACCAGAACAGCCAAACAACGTGTTCACGAAAAACGGCGTGACCCTGAGGTTAAGGCTGGAAAAAAGGCTGTGGTTGATAAGCATGCATCACGACAGGGATTACGCTCAAAGAAAAAACCAGCCAAAGCGCAAACCACTGACACCCAACAAATGGGTTTTGATTTTTAGAAATTGCCCATGAAAAACCCCGCCGAAGCGGGGTTCTGTAAGCAAGGACACATTGCCTTTGAAGGCAATCAGCCCATGTGCAAACCGCCATTGACGGAGAAGTCTGCACCAGTGGCGTAGCCACCTTCTTCAGACGCTAACCAAGCAATGATAGAAGCAATTTCGCTGGGCTCACCCAAGCGCTTAACAGGCACGGTGGCCACAATCTTTTCCAGCACATCAGGGCGAATGGCTTTGACCATGTCGGTACCAATGTAGCCTGGGCTAACAGTGTTCACAGTCACGCCTTTGGTGGCCAACTCTTGTGCCAAAGCCATCGAAAAACCGTGCATACCTGCTTTGGCAGCGGAGTAGTTAGTTTGACCTGCTTGGCCCTTTTCGCCGTTGACGGAAGAAATATTCACAATCCGACCCCAACCTTTTTCAACCATGTCGGCCACCACTTGCTTGGTGACGTTGAACATGGAGTTGAGGTTGGTCTCAATCACAGCATCCCAATCTTCGCGTGTCATTTTCAAGAACATGCGGTCCTTGGTAATGCCAGCGTTGTTGACCAACACATCGATGGTGCCATGCTCTGCTTTGGCCTTGGTGAACGCATCAACGGTTGAGTTCCAATCACCCACATTGCCTACGGAGGCGTAGAAGGTGTAACCCAAAGCTTTTTGCTCGTCGAGCCACTTGGTGAAATCGCGCGTTGGGCCACAACCCGCAATCACCTTGAAACCCTCTTTGTGAAGACGCTGGCAAATGGCGGTTCCAATGCCGCCCATACCACCTGTGACGTAGGCTACTTTTTGACTCATGGTTTGTCTCCTTAAAAATGAGTTTTAGTTTCTGAAAATTAACGTTCGAGGGCCAATGACACGCCCATGCCGCCACCAATGCACAAGGCTGCCAAGCCTTTCTTGGCATTGCGGCGCTGCATTTCGTGCAGCAAGGTGACCAAAATACGGCAACCAGACGCACCAATGGGGTGACCGATGGCAATGGCGCCGCCGTTCACATTGACACGTGCAGGGTCGATGTCCAAGGCTTTGTTGACGGCGCAAGCTTGTGCGGCAAAGGCCTCATTCAATTCAAACAAGTCGACATCGCTGGCTTTCCAACCTGCGCGCTGCAGCGCTTTTTGCGATGCAGGCACGGGGCCCATGCCCATGGTGGCTGGATCTAAACCGCTGGTGCCGAACGAAACAATGCGAGCCAGAGGCGTCAAACCCAAGGCGGCGGCTTTCTTGGCAGACATGACCACCACAGCCGCTGCACCGTCATTGATACCGGAGGCGTTGCCCGCAGTCACAGAGCCGGCTTTGTCAAAGGCGGGACGCAAACCAGCCAAAGCTTCTGCATTGGTTTTCTTGTTGATGAACTCATCGGTGTTGAACACCAAAGGGTCGCCTTTGCGCTGTGGAATGAGCACATCGACAATTTCGTCTTTGAATTTGCCTGCGTCTTGCGCGGCGCTGGCTTTTTGCTGGCTGCCCAATGCCA